>Ga0118677_10000950_pt1 | contig 62133 bp, 45 predicted proteins | sample AliMusrvi5mmetaG_FD_86154 | JGI IMG/M metagenome (GOLD analysis project Ga0118677, IMG submission 86154) | reverse complement strand
GGGTTGATTTCACGTTCGATGCGTTCGCGGACCAGCTGGCAAATGTTCAGCTGGTCGCCTATCTTTTTCAATCCGTCGTTGCCTGAAGCTGCGCACATGTTCTTCACGGCTTCGATGGCATCCAGCGATTTCTTGAGGTAAATCATCTCGCGTGGGTTCACACGTGCAACGGCCACTTTTGAAATCAGCCGCTCAAGGTCGCCGATCTGCTGGAAATGATGACGGATGGTCTCCGTAGTATCCGGGTGCTGCGTAAAAAACTCCACGGCATCAAGCCTTTCCTCGATGGGTTTTCGGTTCTTCAGCGGGAGAATGATCCAGCGCCGCAACTGGCGCGAACCCATGGGAGAAACAGTCTGATCGAGCACGTCGAGCAGGGTCTTCGCATTTTCATTCAATGAACTCAGCAGTTCCAGGTTGCGGATGGTAAACCGGTCGAGCCACAGGTAGTGATCCTCTTCAATACGGCTTAGTTTGCAGATATGCTGCACTTTGTCATGTTGTGTTTCGGCAAGGTAATGCAGGGCTGCCCCGGCAGCGATCACACCAAGCCCAAGATTTTCAACTCCGAATCCCTTCAGGGAGGTGGTCCCGAACTGCTTCAGCAGGAGATCGTTCGAAAAATCCGGGGAAAAGACCCAGTCATCAAAGGTTGAGATGTAAAATTTACTCCCGAAAAGTTCTGTAAACTCCTGGCGTTTGTTTTTCTGGATGATCACCTCGCTGGGCCTGAAACTCTGGATGAGTTTATCGATATAGTCGAAACTCCCCTGGGCCAGGTAAAATTCACCCGTGGAAACATCGAGGAAGGAGATGCCTGATATCTTTGATTCCAGGTGAACCGCCGCAAGAAAGTTGTTTTCCTTCTGATCCAGGATCTTGTCGTGGTACGAAACCCCGGGGGTGACCAGTTCGGTAACACCCCTTTTGACAATGGTTTTCGTCAGTTTCGGATCCTCCAGCTGGTCGCAGATCGCCACCCTCAAACCGGCCTTCACCAGCTTTGGCAGGTACAAATCAAGCGAATGGTGGGGAAACCCCGCAAGTTCCATATAGGTGCCCGAACCATTGGCACGCCGGGTAAGAACAATACCAAGTATATTCGAGGTGCGGATGGCATCCTCGCCGAAGGTCTCATAAAAATCGCCCACCCTGAAAAGGAGCAGCGCATCAGGGTATTTTACCTTGATGGCGTTGTACTGCTTCATCAGCGGCGTATCGGCCGATTCCCTCGGTTTTGCCATGTGTTGACGATGAAAATATTTGATGGTATGAGTTGCCGGAGACTACCGCTAACGGTAACAACCGCAAAATTATTTTCAAAGGTATGCAGGGATTTTTATCCGGGCCCGTTTTGTTGATAACTAAAGATAAAAGGGAATGTTTTTGTACTTTTGAACTTTCTCCCTGACTGACCATGCGCAAACTCACCATGCCGGAGCTGAACCGGCTTTCCGTCGAAGAATTCAAGGCCGCCGAAAAAATCCCCGTCATCGTCGTGCTCGACAACATCAGGAGCCAGAACAACATCGGGAGTGTTTTCCGCACGGCGGATGCCTTCAGGCTGCAGGGGGTTTATCTTTGCGGGATCACCGCCACCCCTCCCCACCGCGAAATCCATAAAACAGCGCTGGGCGCAACCGAATCGGTCGACTGGCAGTATTTCCCGGAAACAACGGCCGCCGTGACATCTCTCAAAAACGATGGTTACTCCATCCTGGCTGTAGAGCAGGTCGAGGGGAGCATCCTCCTCCAGGATTTCCGGCCCGGCCCGGGGCGGAAGTTCGCGATTGTATTCGGCAACGAGGTGAACGGCGTTGAAGATGCCGTGCTGCCCCTGGCCGACATCTTCATTGAGATCCCCCAGTTCGGGACCAAACATTCCATCAATGTATCCGTTGCAGTGGGAATCGTGGTATGGGACCTTTTCATCAAACTAACCACTCCCTGAATTGAACAGTTAGGATACTGCGAGTTTCATCGGGTACCACTCCCCTTTCCCCAAATCCTCCCCGGGGGATCGCGTTACCGGCCTAAAGGGCAAAAAATAATGAAAAATTCGGGGGTTTGGTGTAACCCAAACCGGCTTCGCCCGTACAACAGACAACAATGACACAAAAAAATAATTTTTATTTTTGTTCAATTTTTTTAATTTTACAGTCTGAATTGAGGTGATCAAAGGCAATACGCTGTTAATCAATAGCATATAATTATTAACACTTTGACTGTTCATTTCAAAACAGAATAATTTGCGGAATTGTATATTTTATACATTATATTTGCTCAATCAGTAAACAAAAGTCAATTTATAATTAAAATTTCAGAAGTATGAAAAAAATTTCTCAAACCCTATCGATGGCGCTAATCGTCCTTCTTACGATGATTGTGCCAGTGGTAACCATGGCCCAGGCCAAAACCCCGACTAGTCCGGCTCCCAAGAAAGAGGCAGTGAAGGCCGATACCGTGAAAAAGGCAACATGCGAAAAAGCATCCTCGCACAACTATTGGGGGATCACCGCCTATGGCGCTTTGGACCAGTTCAACGGCGACCTGTCGAAGAACATCCTGTTCAATGATAACTGGAGGTTCGGTGCCGGCGCAGCTTTCACAAAGCAGTTTTCAAGGGTCATTGGCGTAAGGTTCAGAGGCGGATGGGTTCCCCTGGCAGGTTCAGTTACAAACAAATTTCTTCCGAAGGCAACCACCAACCCGGACGGGCTGGTCACCGCCAGTTTCAAATCGTGGGTGATTGAAACCGGGATTGAAGGAACCGTCAACTGGGTGAACTGGATCATGGGTTACAAACCTGAAAGATTTTTCTCATCCTATCTGATCGCCGGAATTGGCATTGACCACACGCAGGGCGCCAAATTCGATGCAAACGGTAACACGATCGGATACCTTGGTTATCCTTCACACAGAGGCAGCGACCAGATGGGTTACGGCAACAACAGCGGCCTCGGCAAATGGAACATGGAATTCAAGGCACTGGGCGGAATCGGTTTCGATTTCAACCTCAGCAAGCACTGGTCCATCAACCCTGAAATCCTCTGGAGATGGAGGGACGGCGACGTTCTGGACATGACTGCAGGCGGAGCAAAGTCTGTGATCAACGATATGTACAGCGGCATCAACATCGGCCTTACCTATAAATTCTATACCGGCTGCAACCTCAAGGAGATGGCCAAGAACTACAACCAGGTTAAATATGAAACCACCCCTGCCGTTCTTAGCGAAAAGGGTGATTCCGTTGTTGTCACCGTTAAGGGAACCGTTCCCCCCAAATATTTCTGCCCAAATGCAGCCATGTATTTCCAGCCTGTTCTTACCTACGACGGCGGCAAAACCGAAATGCCATGCAGCTCGCAGCTTTATGGCGAAAAATTAAGCGGAACCGGTACCATGATCAAGTACAAGGAGGGTGGATCTTTTACCTATACTTGCACTTTCCCTTACAAACCCGAGATGAATACCTCCATGCTCACAGTTACCCCGATCATTTACGAAGCCAAGGATAAGGTCCTCCTCAAGAAAGACGAAATCAAAGCCAAGGCGAAATTCATGGAAATGCCTTCCACCAACCTCGCCCCCGGGATCATTTATACTGCAACCCGCGTAAAACATGATGAAACAACCATCATCGCCGACCACGGATACCAGAAAGAGGTTTTCCAGACCAAAACGGGCGTCATCTATTTCAAGAAAAACAAATTTGACCTCGACCTGAAATTTGGCATCAACAAAACAGATCCTGCCAAAAATGCACTCACCGACCTGAACACCTTCGTGAAACAGGGCTGGAAAATCAAGGACATCGCCATGAACGGTTATGCCTCCCCCGAAGGTGAAGAGACCTTCAACGCAAACCTTTCTGAAAACCGTTCGAAGACCGGCAACAAATGGATGGTTGACCAATTCCAGGGCTGGGTCAAGGATGCCAACAAGGATAACAAAGACAAGAAAGCCGTGAAGGCTGCCGTAGAAGCTGCCGGCAAGGATGTCAACATGACCCTGCAACATCATGGACCGGATTGGAATGGTTTCATGAAAGCCGTCCAGGGAAGCAACCTGAAAGACAAGGATAAAGTTCTCAACGTGATCAATTCCAATGTTGATGCCAACAAAAAGGAACAGGAAATCCGCAACATGATCCTGATCTATCCTGAAATCGAAAAGGATCTGTTACCCGCCCTCCGTCGCAGCGAGATCACCGCAACGCTCCTCGAGCCGCGTATGACCGATGCAGAACTGCTCCAGTTTGGCGCCTCGAATCCGGAAAAGCTGAAAGCGGAAGAGTTCCTCTATGCAGCTACCCTAACCAAGGACAACAATGTTAAGACCACCATTCTCGAAAATGCTGTGAAGCGTTTCCCTGAAAACTGGAAAATCAACAACAATGCAGCTGTTGCCGAAATCGAAAAAGGAAACTTTGCCCGCGCAGGCGAACTGCTTACCAAGGCACAGAGCCTCCAGCCGAACAACGGTGCCATCGAAAACAACATTGGTGTTGTTGCCGCGAAACAGAAAGATCTGAAAAAAGCCGAAGCACAGTTTAAGAAAGCCGCCACCCTTGGTGAAAACACTAATTACAACCAGGGTGTCCTCATGATCCCGAAAGGTGATTATGCAAAGGCGCTGACCATGCTTGGCAACTCTAAATGCACCTATAACCTCGGTCTTGCGCAGCTGGTTTCAGGGAACAACACAGCCGCTGAAACAACCCTGAAATGTGCTCCCGAAAGCCCTGAAACATTCTACCTCCTCGCCGTTGTTGCTGCCCGTTCAAACAACAGCAAGAGCCTGTATGAGAACCTCATGAAGGCCTGCACGAATCCTGATCTCAAAACACAGGCAAGAGGCGACCGTGAATTCAACAATTTTGCAAATACCCCCGACTTCAAGAACATCGTGAAGTAATATTGTTTACTGATTGACGAAAAAACCGTTCCGGCTTCCGGAACGGTTTTTTTTTGTCTGCCCCGATCACCATGATGATCAGGCTCCGGGATAAAGCGTGGTTATTTTCCCCCTGAACTGTTCCGGATGCGATGAATCCCAAGGGGGTATTCCTGCAAGACCAGCCCCTTGATCCATTCATAATCCTCCTCCCGCGCAACAAAATCAAGTCCGTTGGTATCGATCAGCAGCACGCGCAGATCGCTTTGCTGGCGGAGGAATTCAAGGTACCCGTTCTGGATCCTGTCAAGGTAATCGAACTGGATGTTCTGCTCATAGGGACGGCCCCGCTTGAGGATGTTGTTCTTCAGGTTGTCAAGGTTCAGGTAAAGGTAAACGATCAGGTCGGGTTTGGGCACGACCGAACTGACAATGGAGAACAGCTTGCTGTAGAGCCCAAACTCCAGTGGTTCCAGGTTCTTGCTGGCGAAAATCAGGGATTTGAAGATAAAGTAATCGGCCACCGTGAAACTCTTAAAAATATCGGCGGCGCTGAACTGCGTTTTAAGCTGCTGGTAACGGTCGGCCAGGAACGAAAGCTCGAGGGGAAAACCGTATCGCTCCGGATCTTCATAAAATTTCGGAAGGAAGGAATTCTCCTCGAACTGCTCCAAAATGAGCCGGGCGTTGCATTCTTCGGAGAAACGGGTGGCAAATGATGTTTTTCCTGCACCGATGTTGCCTTCTATGACGATGTAGTTATACACATTTCAGGGGTTTATCAGGAATGCAACAGTTATCTCGCCTGCAGCAGGTCCACTTCCGATCTGTCGGCACACTCCTGCAAAAGTAAGGAAATACTCTTTTTGAGCAGCGGATGTATAAACCCGGGCGCGATTTCATTCAGCGGCACCAGGCAAAACCTGCGTTCGTGCAACCGGGGGTGAGGGATCATCAGCCTGTCGGTGAAAACAAGTTTCGGCCCATAAAACAGAATGTCAAGATCAATGGTCCTGCTGCTATATGCTTCGTCACCGGAACATCCGCAACTGTCGAACGGGCGTATCCGCCCCAGTTGCGTTTCAATGGTCAGCAGGATCTCAAGCAGGGCATCCGGTTGGTGCCCGGTACTGATCTCCACCACCTGGTTCAGGAAAAGGTCGGGTGTTTCGAAACCCCAGGGAGCCGTTTCATAGATGGCCGACTTTTTAAGGATGGTCCCCCCTTTATCTTCTATCCATTCCAATGCCAGTGAAAGAAACCTTTCACGGTCACCCTGGTTGCTTCCCAGTAAAATAAAAACCTCGTTTATCATGAATGCAATGGCTTTTTCCGGGTTCCTTTCCGGTTCCGCTGTTTCCACTTCGAACCGGAACGCAATGATACATTTTTCCTGAATATCTTCACAGGCTTTATCCCTATTCTTATTGACAACGTGAGACCATTATATAAACAGGGGCATGTTCTTCCTGTAACCACATGCATAAATGAGCGTATATATTGTTTATATTTGTGTCACTTCTAAATTCATGTTATGAAACAGTTTTTTAAATTCATGTTCGCCAGCATGCTGGGAACCTTTCTGCTCGTTATCCTGGTGACCCTCATTGGAATCGGGATCATGGCTGCTGTCGTATCAGCTGCTTCGAGCGATGAAACCGTTATCTCCAGGAATACCGTCCTGAAAATCACCCTGTCGAAGGCCATCGTCGACCGCAGTTCAAAAACAAAATTCGTGATGGGATATGCCGGCCCCGACAAATCAACAGGGCTGAACGACATTCTTGAGAACCTGAAAAAAGCAAAGAAAGACGATAATGTGGCCGGGATCTACCTCGACCTGAGCGACATACCTGCCGGGATTGCCACCACCGACGAAATCCGCGACGGTTTGCTCGACTTCAAGTCTTCCGGGAAATTTATCTGGGCCTACAGTGAGGTCTATTCGCAGAAGTCCTATTACCTTGCCACCACCGCCGACAAAATTTTCCTCAATCCACAGGGTATCGTTGATTTCAAGGGACTTGCTATGCAAATGACCTTCCTGAAAGGGATGCTCGACAAGCTGGACGTGAAAATGCAGGTGATCCGTCACGGTAAATTCAAGGCAGCCACAGAACCACTATTCCTGGATAAGATGAGTGCCGAAAACCGGAAACAGACCTCAAAACTGATCGGGGATATCTGGGAAAAGATGCTCACCGGCATTGCCGAAACCCGCAAGATATCGAAACCAGAACTCAACAGGATCGCCGACAGTCTGAAGATCCAGACCGCGGCCGACGCACTGAAGCTGAAATTCGTGGATCAGCTGATTTATAAGGATGAACTGATCGCCGAGATGAAGAAAAAACTGAACCTTGACGAAAAGAAAAACATCGATTTCGTGACCCTTGATAATTACACCAGTGTTGCCGAAAAGAAAAAAACGGGCACCCCTGCCAGCAAGATTGCCGTGATTTACGCCACAGGATCGATCGGGGGAGGCGAAGGGGATGACCAGAGCATCGGTTCCGAACGGATCTCCAGGGCCATCAGGAAAGCACGCCAGGATGATAAAATCAAGGCCATCGTGTTCCGCATCAATTCCGGCGGAGGAAGTGCCCTTTCGAGCGATGTGATCTGGCGTGAAATCGACCTGGCGCGAAAGGTGAAGCCGGTGGTTGCCTCTTTCGGCGATGTCGCCGCCAGCGGCGGGTATTACATTGCCTGCGCTGCCACCCGTATCATCGCCGAACCGACCACCATCACAGGATCCATCGGGGTGTTCGGCCTTATCCCCAATATGGAAGGACTCTTTACCAAAAAGCTCGGCATCACCTTCGACTGGGCTATGACCAATAAAAACGGGGATTACATCCCGGTGATGAAACCCCTCTCCCCTTACCAGTCCATGCTCTTACAGCGCGATGTTGACAACATTTACGATGTATTTACCGGAAAGGTTGCCGCGGGCAGGAAACTTGCCAAAGCGCAGGTCGACAGCATCGGGCAGGGCCGGGTATGGAGCGGCAACGATGCCAAAACCATTGGTTTGATCGATGAATTCGGCGGGCTTACCAGGTCCATCCAGGTTGCGGCCGAACTAGCGAAAACCACCAGTTACAAAGTAATCTCGCTTCCGGAGCAAAAGGAATGGTTCGAACAACTGATCGACCAGATCACCGGCAGCGATCCCTCCGCAAAAATGAAGGCGGTCCTTGGCGATGATTACCGGTACTACCAGTATCTCAAAGAGATCAGGGAGATGAAAGGGGTGCAGACACGATTGCTTATGGACACGGAAATTAATTAATAATTAAAAATTACATTGTTATCATACCTTGTGACAAAGCAGAAAAGAGGGCTCCATTTTGGGAAGCCCTCTTTTTTTCGTAATTTTTAATTTTTAATTATTAATTGTTATCTCATCGGGTATTTCTTAAAGATCTCTTCACTCTTCATCAGGATATCAATGTATTGTGCTCTCCTGTAAGAGAAGGGGTCCTTCTGGTTTTTCCGTGAGAGTTTGCCGCGGAATGAATCAATTGTTTCATAATTTTTCTGATCCATCCAGCCGTTCAGTTCTTCCAGCATTTTGCCGATCTGTCCCAGGCCATTCTTGTACAGCGTGCTTACTACCTGTACGCAATCAGCCCCTGCAAGGATCATTTTCGCAGCATCCTTCCCTGTGAAAACACCGGTGTTGGCGCAAAGCGACCCCCTGATCTCACCATAAAGCAGACCGATGTACCGCAGCGGTAACCGGTTGTCTTCGTCGTGGCTGAGGTTGAACGGGAAATGATGCGATTCGGTTTCCAGGTCAATGTCGGGCTGAAACAGGCGGTTAAAAAGGACAAACCCGTCAACACCCGCATAATACATGTTCTGGATCACCATCAGCGCGTTGGTATAGAACGGGCTTAATTTCACGCTTACCGGGATCTTCACGTTCTTCTTCACATCACTCACCACATCAAGCTGTTCATTGACGATGGCCTTGCCTTCACGTTTGAAATCACCCGGAACCGAATAAAAATTAAGTTCAAGCGCATTGATGCCGGTCTGCTCCAGTTGCCTGGCATACTCCACCCAGGTTTCATCGAAGGTACAGTTCAGGCTGGCAATGACCGGGATGTGGACCGAATCCACGACTTTTTTAAGATGGCTCAGGTGTTCCCGGGGACCCGCGTGGGTAATGTCGGGAAACAGGCTGATCATCTCTGCGTGGCGTTCGTTGTACTGGTTCAGTTCTTCGCTGAGCTGAAGACGCTCCAGCTCGATCTGTTCCTCAAACAAAGTTTTATATACAATGGCTGCAGCGCCGGCTTCTTCCATCCTCTTGCAGTTGTCGATATCTGTAACGAGGTTGCTGGCGCCTACGATGATGGGATTCTTCAATTGAAGACCCATGTATTGTGTTGCTAAATTTGCCATGAGAGTCTTGTTTTAGTATATCAAAATAGTATTACAAATATATGTTTTATTGTTCATAACTCATTGCGGCCAGGCGTTTGTAATGGTTGTACCTCCACTTGGCGTTATCTTCGGCTGCCTTGAACAACTCTTCCGCCTCAACGGGGAACATCATTTTCAGCGAGGAATAACGCACTTCACTGGCAAGGAAACCCTGGAAACCGCTCCATTCAGGTTCTTTCGAATCAAGGGTAAAGGGATTTTTACCCTGGTTCCCGTTTATCGGGTTGTAACGGTAAAGTTGCCAGTAACCGGTGGCAACTGCGCGTTCCATCTCTTCTTCCACCTTGCCCATGCCGTTTTTTAGTCCGTGGTTGATGCACGGGGCATACGCGATGATGAGGGAAGGCCCGTTATATGATTCGGCCTCTTTCACGGCGCGGAAAAGCTGACCGTTGTTGGCTCCCATCGAAACCTGGGCTACATACACATAACCATAGGTCATGGCCATGGCACCCAGGTCTTTTTTACGTACTTTTTTGCCTGATGCTGCAAATTTGGCAATCGCACCCACCGGGGTCGATTTGGAAGCCTGCCCGCCCGTATTGGAGTAAACCTCCGTGTCAAGCACCAGGATGTTGATGTCTTCACCCGAGGCGATCACGTGATCAAGCCCGCCGTAACCGATGTCGTAGGCCCACCCGTCGCCGCCGATGATCCAGATCGATTTCTTGACCAGGTACTGGCGGAGGTTGAGGAGTTCTTTTGAAAAATCGTTGGACTCTTTGCCAAGAAGCGTGATCAGGTCAGCAGCAGCTGTTTTGGAAGCTTCAGCATTGTACATTGCTTCAATCCATGCCCTCATGGCTTCGAGGGTATTCACATTCATCATGTTCTCCTTGATGGCAACACGCATTTTATCGGCCATCCGTTTCCGGAGCTGGGTAATGGCAACAGCCATACCGTAGCCGTATTCGGCATTGTCTTCGAACAGTGAATTGGCCCATGCGGGTCCCTGGCCGTCCACATTGGGACGATAAGGGGTAAACGGTGCCGTGCCGCCATAAATGGAGGAACAACCGGTGGCATTGGAGATCATCATCCGTTCGCCGTAAAGCTGGGTGAGGAGTTTGATATATGGGGTTTCACCGCAGCCGGCACAGGCTCCCGAAAACTCGAAGAGAGGCTGGGCGAACTGGCTGTTCTTGAATGTTTTGAAACGGTCGATGACGTTGGTTTTGTAGGTCACCCTGCTGATGTTGAAATCCCAGTTTACGGTCTCTCCCATCTGGCTATCAAGGGATTTGAATTCGAGGGCTTTGATTTTCGCCGGGCAAACGTCCACGCAGTTTCCGCAACCTGTGCAATCGAGCGGCGAAACCTGGATGCGGAATTCCATGCCGGCAAGTTCCTTGCCCAGGGCTTTCAGGGTAACCATGCCTTCGGGGGCGGACTGTTTTTCACTTTCGTTCAGCAGGAACGGGCGGATCGCAGCGTGGGGGCAAACATAGGCACACTGGTTGCACTGGATGCAATTTCCGGAGACCCATTCGGGGATATTGACCGCAATGCCGCGTTTTTCAAGCTGGGTCATCCCGTTCGGGAAGGTCCCGTCTTCACGGCCCACAAAAGCACTCACGGGGATATCATCGCCGTTCATGGCACTTACCGGGTCGAATATCTGGCGCACGAATGCATCTTTGCTTCCTGCATCGGCCGGTTTTACGACGATCTTCGACCAGTCGGCGGGGATCACCACCTCGGTGAGTTCACCGCCGCGGTCGATGGCCGCGTAGTTCATGTTCACAATGTCGTCGCCCTTTCGGCCGTAGGTCTTGTAAATAGCCTTCTTCATGTCGGCAACCGACTGTTCGTAAGGGATCACGTTCGACACTTTGAAGAAGGCACTCTGCATGATGGAATTGGTGCGGTTCCCCAGTCCGATCTCCTCGGCGATCATGGTGGCGTCAATGATGTAGAACTTTATCCGGTGATCGGCCATGTATTTTTTCATGTGATCGGGAAGGCGGCGCTTGGTCTCCTCGGCGTCCCACATGGAGTTGAGCAGGAATGTTCCTCCATCCTTAAGCCCTTTCAGCAGATCGTACTTCTCAAGGTATGCGGGAACATGGCAGGCAACGAAGTCGGGGGTGATGACCAGGTAAGGGGAGCGGATCGGGCTGTCGCCGAAACGGAGATGAGAAACCGTGATGCCGCCCGATTTCTTGGAGTCGTATGCAAAGTAAGCCTGGGCGTATTTATCGGTGCTGTCGCCGATGATCTTGATCGAATTCTTGTTGGCGCCCACGGTACCGTCGGAGCCGATTCCGAAGAATTTGGCCGAATAGGTGCCTGCCGGGGAAATGTCCATTTCCGGGATCAGGGGCAGGGAATGGAAGGTAACATCATCCACGATGCCGAGGGTGAAGTGGTTCTTCGGTTCCTTTGCCTTCAGGTTGTCGTAAACCGTAATGATCTGCGAAGGGGTGGTGTCTTTCGAACTGAGACCATACCTTCCGGCGATGATCATCGGGCGGTTGTCGTGTTCGTAGAACATGTCGCGGATGTCGAGGTACAAAGGATCACCGTTTGCGCCGGGTTCCTTGGTGCGGTCGAGCACGCAGATGCGTTTCACGCTTTTGGGCAGTACGTTGAAGAAATATTTTTCGGAGAAGGGGCGATAGAGGTGGACCGAAATAAGGCCGACCTTTTCCCCTTTCGCCATCAGGTGGTCAATGACCTCCTTGGTGGTATCGGTGATCGAGCCCATGGCCACGATGATATTTTCGGCCTCGGGATCTCCGTAATACATGAAGGGATGATACACGCGGCCTGTCATTTTGGTGATCTCCTGCATGTAGGAGTCCACCACGTCGGGGATCGGTGTGTAGAAGCGGTTGACGGCCTCCTTGGCCTGGAAGAAAATATCGGGATTCTGTGCGGTTCCGCGGGTTACGGGGTGCTCCGGATTCAGGGCATGGTCGCGGAAAGCCTGAACTGCGTCCATGTCAAGCAGCTTCATCATGTCTTCGTTCTCGAACATCTCGATCTTCTGGATTTCGTGTGAAGTGCGGAAGCCGTCGAAGAAATGGAGGAAGGGAATGCGTGTTTTGATAGCCGAAAGGTGGGCGATCCCGGCGAGGTCCATCACCTCCTGCACCGATCCGGATGCCAGCATGGCAAAACCAGTCTGGCGCGTGGCATAAATGTCGCTGTGGTCGCCGAAAATGGAGAGGGCGTGCGCTGCGACCGTACGGGCGCTGACGTGAAACACGGCCGGGAGGAGTTCGCCGGCAAGTTTGTACATGTTGGGGATCATCAGGAGCAGTCCCTGCGAAGCCGTAAAGGTGGTTGTAAGCGCACCGGCCTGCAGCGAACCGTGAAGGGTACCGGCTGCGCCGGCCTCCGATTGCATTTCCACTACCTTCACCTCTTCACCGAAAAGGTTTTTGCGGCCGTGGGCTGCCCATTCATCAACATTCTCAGCCATGTTCGACGAGGGAGTAATGGGATAGATGGCCGCCACCTCACTGAACATGTAGGCCATATGAGATGCCGCCTGGTTCCCGTCGCAGGACAGGAATTTTTTTTCTTTATTCATAATATATTGTTTTTTAATTACTTAGTTCCTTCACTGTTAATTTCGTAACAAGTCGCAAAATTACAAATTAATATTGAGAAATGGTCATAAACGTCCGGAAAAATATTGACAGTGCGGCTGGCTGGTCGCAAAGTTTTGTAAGGGCATGCCCTTAACAAACACAAAATGAGATTCTGCGGAATGGCCGACATGGAGCAACCAGGGATTTCGTTTGGAACGCCATGTGATTTTCAAATAGTTTAAACGACAATTACTTTTTTCTTGCATAGAAAAAAGTAATTCTGTACTTTTGCACTCCCAAATTAAGCATTGGCCCGTTCGTCTAGGGGTTAGGACGTCAGGTTTTCATCCTGGTAACAGGGGTTCGATTCCCCTACGGGCTACAAATCAAATGCGAATTGTGAGATGTGAAATGCGACGCCGGTCGCAAGATTCCGACTCCTGGTTCGCATTTTTCATTTCAGATTTCGCATTTCAGATTTCAGATATCGCATTTGAGATTTCACATCCATTATTTTCCATTGGGCTACTCAAAACACAGTAAAACCGCGGTAAATATCACATTTACCGCGGTTTTTTCATTGGGAAATCATTCCTCCCCTATTTTAATATAACTCAGACCGCAACCCCGATTGAAACGATAATGGGTTCAATCACGGTGTGCTTTTCCTTGAACGGCTTAAGCGCGGGGTCATTGACCATTTCGCCGAGCTTTTCCAGGTCGCTGACCTCCATGACCATTGCAATCGAATTCGGATCACCGGCATCCTGGAACGTCTTAAATTCTGTTACCAGGGGAGAAAATGCATTCACCCTGTCCTGGTGTCCGGCCAGCCAGGTGTCGAAATTCCCGACCCTGTGACGTATAATAATTGTTGCCATTTTATATGTATTTACTTGTTTATAACCCGTTTGACAGGATATAACCTGGTTTCCGACCAGGCTTCTCCTGATAATCCGTAAAGTTACATTAATTGAGACTTATTATAATATAACGTGCAAATTATTTTCTGCAGGTGAGTAATGCTAATTCCATAATTCCATCTGCTTCAAAGACGATGACCTTGTAAATCCAGACATTTACATCAAAGACCTGCTATTTGTTGTGACCAGCCTGATCATGATACCAACGACGCATAAAAATAATAACCCGGGATATACAATAAAGTATCCTATAATTCACCGTAATATCGTCGGAAAAACTATTCTATAACAATATGATATTTGTCCAGCAGCCCTGCAACACCGGAGGCGGAAAAACGGGCGTTTCTCATCCTGTTCTGTTCCGGGTCGATGGTATAATTGAATGCGGTTCGAAAATCAGCCTTCTCGAGGATCGAATGGAAAAAGATCGCCCGCTGCAGGTCACACGACTCAAATACAGCGCTCGTGAGGTCCGTCTCCGTAAAATCAGCCTCCTGGAGATCACAGTTCATGAACCTGGTCTTCCTCAATTTCATTTTATGGAATGCCGAGAGTTTCATCATGCAGCCCTCGAATTCAACCGAAAACAAAAGCTGGCTGCAGGCATTGAAATTCAACCCCAGCAACTTACAGTTGACGAACCGTGCATTGTTCCACACCGTATTGGCCATGACAGCCAGGGTAAGGTCGCAGCCATCAAAGAGGCAATCGCTGAACCTTTTACCCGACAATACGGCACTGATGAAGGTGCAGCCGGTGAAGATGCTGCCTTCGTATTCCACTTCGGACAAAGGCCGCAACGTGAAATCAACTTTTTTGAAAACCCTTTCTTCAGCCATCGCGTTGTTTTTTCCTGGCAATAATGACCTGCACGATCAGCCCGGCCGCAACCACCCCGTCGATGATGTTCCACAGCAGCCGGCCCATCCCAAGTTTGTAAAAGGGCTGGAACAGCAGGGCCAGGGCCACAAAAACCAATACCCATAACCTATTCCGCCGTTCAAATTCAAAATAGGTCAGAACAGCGAACCCCACCAGGGCGAGGTACCTGAACAACTGGTAATACCCGTAGGGAAGTTCAAACAGGCAGAGGAGCAGCAGGAGCGAGAGCCCCAGTTTTACCATCTCTTCGCGGGTGATTTTCGTCATGAAAGTTGTGTAAGAGGTTTTGATTTGAGGAAGCGAAGATACGGCGCCTGTTTACGCTGCCCTGCCCCCCTTCGGAATCATGCTGCAAATTAGGCAAAATTATCTATCGGCCTGCAATCCCCGGGGGAACCTCCCGTAATGATTTCGGTAACAGGTTGAAAATAAATCAAAAATGATTTATCAGGGACCTGTATGAGTTGCACCGACCTGAAGTCCTACCCTTTATACACATCTTTCCCTGCCAAAATAAAATACTGACAGGTTGAATACCTTATCCTGTTTGTCCGATTAGGCAATAATAAAGGATAGCAATATTTCCAACGACTCATTAACCTGGTGTTAACCACTCTGTGTTTCTCAGTGCAGACTGTGCGTCTCTCTGTTTAACAAATAATTACACGGAGGTTCACGGAGATTTAGGGAGAGCCACAGAGATAAAATACGAAATGATGTAACTCAATAACAATTGTGATTAATCAAAAAAATAATATTAACTACGTCATGTTTTGGCGTAGTGCGGGATTAATTTTACGCTTGTTAACGAACCAAGTCAAACCTATAATTAAAACATATTATGATTTTACTTACTGTTTACCGCACCCAGGAAGGGAAAAGAGAAAAAAGGGAATTCGCCGGGCTGCAGGAGGCCATCGAGTTCGGGCAGCAAAGCGGCGCCGATTACGAGATTTACGACCCCATGACCGGGCAGGTCATCGACTGGAACCAGGTCAATGTGAAGGAGGAGGAGGACTGGTACTACGACGAGCAGGAGTACCTGTGGAAAAAACCAGGTCCGGAGGACGGTTTTTACAACAACATCTCCTTCATCCATAATTCATTCGGAGGCAGGAAGAACCGTACCCTGAGCCTTTGCGGATCTGCAAACTAATGATTACTTTCGCAGGAGGCAGCCGGGAGCGGGCCCCGGGAGATGGTTGCATCCATCCTGACCGGGTAATCATTTTTTTAAGATGCAGTATGGCAAAACAGGATTACATATTCAGGTACCTGACCATCATCAGGAAGATCCGCCGGAGCGGCGAGGCAACCTTCAGGGAGATCTACGAATCCATTAAACATGAATCTGAATTCCTCGACCGCCCCTTTTCCATCTCCAACCGGACCTTCATGCGCGACCTGAATGAGATCAGGAACCTGTTTAAGATCGATATACGCTATGATTTCTCCCGGGGGGTATACTACCTCGCCGAGGACCTTCACAGCGACCTGAACAACCGTATGGTCGAATCGCTTGAAACCATCAATTCCCTGAAAATGGCGGACGAGGCGGCCCGGTACATGTTTTTCGAGAAACGGAAGGCGCACGGGACCCATCATTTCCAGGGGCTGATCGATGCCATCAAAAACAGGATCGTCATCCGGTTGGTTCACCAGAAATATGACAGCGATGAACCTAAAGAACGGCTGGCCGAGCCCTATGCCCTGAAGGAATCGAAGGGACGCTGGTACCTGCTGGCCAGGGACCGGAACGACCGCAAAACCAAAACCTTCGGACTTGACCGCATCCTCAGTTTTGAGAAAACCCCCGGGCGGTTCGATTACCCTCCCGACCTGGACGTGAATGCCATGTTCAGGTATTGTTTCGGGGTGATCAACCCCGATCCTGGCCGTCCCAGTCAGATCATCCTCTCCTTTGCACCGGAACAGGGGAAGTACATTAAAAGCTACCCCATCCACGAATCGCAGGAGGTGCTTGCCGACAACGACAGCGAACTGCGGATCGGTCTGTCGCTGTTCATTACCCACGACCTGGTGATGGAGATCCTATCATATGGTGTTCACGTAAAGGTCATTGCCCCTGAAAAACTCGTCACTGATCTACGGAATCTCTATGCGGCCGCATTGAATCAATACGGAACGCTTCAGAAATGACACAGAATTTGTAAATAATTTCGTGCCGAGATTTATTAACCCTAAAATTCACAGCGATGAAAAAACTCATTGGATTGCTCGCAATTGTATTTTTCACAACGGTTGCTTTTTCACAAACACAGGTAAAACAGGATACCAAAAAAGCTCCTGCAAAAACCGAGACCGCCAAGCCGGCTGAAAAGCAGGCTGCAAAACCTGCAGACAAACCTGCAGACAAACCCGCTGCGAAAACCGCAGATAAACCCGCTGAAAAGTCTGCCGCCCCCACCAAGAAGGATGGTACGCCCGACAAACGTTACAAGGAGAATAAAGATGCCGCGAAAACCGCAACTCCCGCCCCCGGACCCACGAAAAAGGACGGGACTCCCGACAAGCGTTACAAGAGCAATAAGGATGCAGCAAAAAAAGACGGCAAATAATATCCGGATCAACAAAAAAAAGAGGGCTCCCGGCGGGGGCCCTCTTTTTTTTCGGTGCACTGACACCGGGTTGGTGTTAATCAACCACCACTTTACGGACAAAGGTCGATTCGCCCGTGGTGATCCTCAGCAGGTAGGTTCCCCTCGCCTGGTCCGACAGGTCGAAAGAGTAGAGGTCTTTTCCTTTGCAAACCGCCGATTTGATCTCCTTACCGGTGACATCGGTTATGACAACTACCATTTCCACAACACGGTGATCCATCGTGGTGATATTGAAGATTCCCTTGTTCGGGTTCGGGTAGACCACCAGGTTGCCCTCATGGATATCCCTGATCCCGACTGTACCATCCTGTGAAACGGTAACATTCACCGGGGTTATTCCGGCAACCGTTACCGTAACAACCGCCTGGCGGGAGCTTTGAGCAACGTTTTGCAGGTAGTTGGCCGTTATCGTACCGTTGCCGGTTCCCGAAGGAGTGACGGTGCACCAGGTGGAACCTGAAGTGACAGACCAGCCTGAATTGGAAGCAACGCTGAAACTGGTGGAACCGGCTGCAGCTGTAACGTTCTGGTTCTGCGGAGTAACCAGCAGGGTGGGTGTAACACCCGACTGGGTAACGGTGACCACGACGGGTCCGAGGCCGTTCACCAGGACGGTAATATTTGCAATCCGTTGTGTGAGCGCCGTATTGTCGGTATAGTTGGCAACGATGGTGCCGTTACCGGTACCTGAAGCGGTTACGGTACACCATGGCTGGTCGGAGTTTGCCGACCAGGCCGAATTGGAGGTAACGGTGAAGTTCGTCGTTCCGGCAGGAGAGGTTACATTCTGGTTCGGGGGTGTTACAGCAAGCGTAGGAGTGATCCCGCTCTGGGTAACCATGACGACAACCGGCGTAATCCCTGCCACGGTCGTTGTGATGTTTGCAACACGCGTGCCTACACCGGTGTTCTGGGTATAGTTTGCAACAATGGTCCCGTTGCCGGTACCGTTGGGGGTTACCGTGCACCAGGTCTGGTCGCTGACAACCGTCCATGCGGTATTGGAAGTAACGGTAAAATTCGTGGTCCCTGCCGGGGTTGTAACATTCTGGTTGGGAGGCGTTACCGACAATGTAAGAGGTGCTCCCGCCTGGGTTACGGTCACTACGACCGGGGTAAGGCCGGTAACGGTTACCGTTATGTTGGCGATCCTCGAAGTTAACAGGATATTCTGCGCATAGGTAGCGGTAATGGTACCGTTTCCTGTGCCCGAAGGGGTCACCGTGCACCAGGGCTGGTCGCTGACAACCGTCCAGGAAGAATTTGACGTAACGCTAAACGGTGTTGTGCCTGCAGTTGCCGGGACATTCTGGTTGGGAGGCGTTACTGAAAGCGTGGGGGTTGCCCCGGCCTGGGTAACGGTTACTACAACCGGAGACAGACCGGCAACAGTGACCGTGACATTCGCAACACGCGTGGTGATCAGCAGGTTCTGGGTATAGGTGGCGGTGATGGTCCCGTTGCCGGTTCCCGAGGGCGTCACGGTGCACCAGGTCTGGTCGCTTACGACTGTCCATGATGCATTGGAAGTAACAGTAAAAGGTGTCGTCCCAGCAGGTGCGGTCACGTTCTGGTTAGGCGGTGTAACGGTAAGCGTCGGTGTCGCGCCGGCCTGGGTGACGGTAACCACTACCGGGGTGAGCCCGACAACCGTAACCGTCAGATTGGCAACGCGGGAGGTAACGAGCAGGTTTTGGGTATAGGTTGCCGTAATCGTTCCATTGCCTGAACCGGAGGGGGTAACCGTACACCAGGTCTGGTCGCTGGTAACGGTCCAGGCAGAGTTGGAAGTTACCGTGAAAGGTGTGGTTCCGGCAGGTGGCGTTACATTCTGGTTCGGAGGCGTAACGGTGAGCGTCGGGGTGGTTGTTCCGGCCTGGGTAACGGTTACAACAACAGGAGCAAGGCCGGCTACGGTAACGGTTACATTGGCAACGCGTGCTGCCGGAAGCCCGTTTGCCGTATAGGTGGCGGTAATGGTGCCATTGCCGGTTCCGGAGGGTGTTACGGTACACCATGACTGGTTGCTTGTAACCGTCCATGCTGCATTCGATGTTACGGTGAATGGGGTTGTTCCGGCAGTAACCGGTACATTCTGGTTCGAGGGGGTTACGGTAAGCGTCGGGCCTGTCGACGTTCCGGTGATCGAAACATTGTCCACGCCCCACCACCATCCGTAGGTGCCGGTATAATTCCATTTGAATTTAACCTGCGACTGGTTGGCAACACCTGCAATCACCTGGCTGAAGGTTGCGGGATTTGCAGTTGAAGCGGTCCACTGCTGGATCTGGGTCCAGGTTGTGCCTCCGTTGATACTGTAGGAAAGGGTGGCTGTTGATGGGCTGACATACCGGAAATAATGGCTGAATCCAAGGGTAACATTGGTGTAACCCGTCAGATCGAGCATGGGGGTGATCAGGTCGGCGTTTTCAGTGACTCCCGATCCATATGCATCGCTGTTCAGGTAAGCATAGTTGCCGGTAAGGACGGGGGCACCGGTAGCGGTGATGGTCCCGAACTGCCATACGTTGCCCGCCCCTACGTTGTCAACCTGCGACCAGCAGGATGGGATGGTGGTTGCGGAGAAGGTTTCACTGAAAGGAAGGGTAAATACGCCGCACAGGGTGGTAAAGGTGAGATCGTTGCCATAGGAGGTGCCGGTGGCATTGGTGGCATAGGCGCGCACATGATAGGTTGTGTTTGAAGTCAGGCCGGTAATGGAGCTTGTAAAGGTTCCCGTTCCCGATCCGTCGGTCGTGTGGCTTCCTGCAATGGTGGGGTTGGCAGTCGTTGCCCAGCATACTCCGCGGGCGGTGACCGGGGATCCACCGTCGGTGGTGACGTTGCCGCCCGAAGCGGCCGTGGTCATCGTGATACCCGACACGGTGGTGGTAATGACCGCTGCCGTACAGGGGGCAAAAGTGACGTCGCTGCCGTTGGCCGACCCGTCGCTGTTAACGGCAACCAGGCGGTAGTGGTAAGTCGTGCCGGCAACAAGACCGCTCAACGGTGCATTGACGCTGACAACGGTGCTCCCCGATCCTGCTGAAACGGTGGCGGTGCTGTTTCCATAGGCGATGGTGGTACCCCATTCAAAGTGGTAGGTTGTTGCGAGCCCGTTTGGATTCACGGTTCCATTGAGGGTTGCCCCTGTACAGGTCACGGATGTCGGACTCAGGGTGACAACCGCCGGGGTATTTGCAAACTTGAATTCGGCAATCCGGGTTTTCCAGTTGGAACCGGTGGCCGAATAATATTCCTGGGTGTACCAGTAGGTGGCTTTTGCGATGGGATCACAAACCAAGGCGCTGTAATCTCCCCAGCGGTTTGCACCCGTCTGGGAACCGGCTCCGTTAAATATTCCCCGTTCGGCAATGGTCATGGTATTCAGCGCATCATTCTTTTTCCTCCCGGTGTACCTGATCGACGGGAAAAGAGCGGAACCCGAAACGGAATAACCAAGCGCCATGTTTCCGCTGGAATCCATGGCAATACTTCCCATCCAGCGACTGTAACCATCGGCAAGCGAGTAGGTCGACTGCTGGTAGATGGACCAGGCGCCCGAGGTCTTTCTTAATTCATACCACCGGATCCCGGCCTGAGAGGTGGTTACGTCAACCGTATGGTTGCATACCATTGCAGCATAACCCGCAAATGAACGGTATTGCAAACGGTACATCATGCGGTCGTTGATGACATCGAGGACCTGGGTGGTACTTTTCTGTGCGACGCCCGTCATGTTGGTCGTAAATGAGTTGACGGGAAGGGAGAGGAAATTTCCGAACGTCGAGTTGGCGGTTGTGTTCCAGTCAACATGAAACTCGTAAATGCCGAGATGGTCGTTGCTTGTGCCATCAAAGGCATATACGTAGTAATTGGGAGGATTTCCCGTGGGGAAAGGTCCGTCGCAATCGGAAGGAAGCCATCCGAATGCTTCGTCTGTGGAGGGCTTTGTGAACATGATCATGGTCGCCGAAGGAGTCCCGGCCAGCATGAGGGTGCGGTTGTAGGCTACTGCACCGATCCCGGCATATGCGCCGGCGGTTGCTGTAAACATGTGCATCGACATGTAATAGGCATCGGGCCATATTCCGAATTTCGGATAGTCGGGCATGTTGGTAAAGGAATACTGGTAGCGGTACCAGCTTCCAGTCGGGTCACCGGTCTGGGAGATCGCGATCATCTGGTAAAATGGCCCTGCCGGGTAGTTAGGGAGGGAAAATTGTGTGAAGAGCCAGCGATCGGCCTGTTCATCATAAAGAACAACGGCGTCGCCGTCATTTGAATTGTTGGGCAGGCCGGTAAATACTGAACTGTTGGCCAGGGGGCCGATCAGCAGTGTTCCGGTTTTCGTGTAAATGGAATAATGACAGTTCACAACCTGGAAATAATGGTTCGGGCCGACATCTCCATGTGTGTCGGGAGGAACATAACCTTCGGTATTGGAATTCCCGTCAAAGTTTACAATCGTTGTGTCGGTGGTCAGGATACCATCCGTGGTCTGAAGGTTCGGATCGGTCAACCCGCCGGGGGCTGCTGCTTTCGGACGCTGCCTGATGTTGAATTTATTCTTGACAATTCCATCCTTCCAGGATGTTTCGAAATGCGTCGGGAGATTCTTTACCATGTCTCTCAGTGGCGGTGAAATGTCGAAATAAACAGGTGACTGGACAATCGGCCCTGTGACGTTGTTCTGAGCGAAACTGAAGGCCGCGCAAAACAGCATCAATAACAAAACGAATGTGACTTTTTTCATAGGTTGATTTTGGTTAATGGTTTATTGAATTTGGCTAATGCTATATCATATGAATGCACGATTTCAGGAAATTAACTGTAAACGGGTATGAAACAAAAATGATGTTATGGGAAAATGATAACATCCGGACTGTAAGCGCATCAATATCATCAAAATTACAAAATTAGCAAGATTTCGACATCCTCCAAGCGGCGAAAGCAAAATAAAAATGGGCGGCACCTCGTGTTTAAGCCCCTGGAATACAGGCAATTTTCAAAAATTGATCACATGTCTGAAAAATGCTTTGCATTTTCAAGATGGCATCTTTGCAAAAAAGGTTGCCTGGCGCAGATGATTTGCACAAATTTTTCTATTGCGGAAATACTCCTGCGGCAAGCCTGCGCATATAAAGCATTAAAATGCTATTTTTGTATTTACAACCACCAACCGCCATGTCCAACAACCTTTCCAGAACAAAATCGCTGATCCGTTCCATTATTGAGAAGGGCAGCATGAAGCAGGAGGTTTATCACACCACCTTCGATGCCTTCAACACCTTCAAGCAGGTATGTTCCGGGTTCGTGACCGCGAATAAACGGGCCTTTAAATCGGCAAAATATCCCCTGTTATTCGAATACAACGACAGGGGTGTTTTTGAATTTCAACTCAGGTTCGGGTCCGACATCCTGATCTTTTACATGCATTCGAATGTTTTTGAGATACCCCGCGATCAGGCGGTTATGAAGAGCAGCTACATCCATGAAGACAAGAGCCGCTCCTATTGCGGGATCATTCACATCTACAATTTCCTCTCCGATTCGTTCAGGTACAACCGCTCAAACGACATAGGCTATTGCATCGGCCGTGTATTTGTGAATCGTGAAAATCATTATTTTACAGAAGGCAAACGTGAAATCGGGCTTTTGTACAACAACTTCCAGGGCAACATCCTGGACCAAAAGTCAATTGAGACCATCCTGCATTCGGCCATCGAATACACCCTGAATTTCGACCTGCTGACGCCTCCCTACGAGAACATCAAGGAGGTTTCGGTTTCCGAAATACAGGCAACCCTTGATTCGATGACCCTGAGGACGGGCAAACGGCTTGGATTCCGGTTCCAGGCCGATACGGAATAACCGTTAAAAAATAAGATCAAGAAGCAATTCCCTGATCGATGCATAGGTATGCGTGAGGATGCAGTGGATGGCGCCGGGTGCCGTCCACTTGGCAAGAAAGATCCCCTCGCTGGTTTGCGGCTTTAAAAGCTGTGAACTGTCGGCCTCCATTTCATACCAGGTGGTCTGCTTCAGGACCCGCTTCTCTTTTGCAGTATAAATATGCCAGGTCGGGTTCAGGGCACCGGTAATGGTAACCGAACGCAACCCGGTCTCCTCCATAACCTCGCGGACTGCCGCCCTTCGCGCCGCACCCTGGTCATGAATACCTGCAGCCGGGTCCCTGACATCTTTCTTATCAATCTTTCCCTTGGGCAGGTCCCAGAAACCAAGCCTGTGGATAAAAAGATATTCTCCTTTTTCGTTTTTAACAAGTCCCCCGGCCGCCGGGACATATTTAAACAATTTGAAAAATTCATTAAAGGCAGGCGTCATCCCGGAAACCGGGCGGGGAGCCACCTCTTCATTCCCGTGCGGAAGTTCCGTGATCTCCGCCGGGCTCACAATGATAAACTTCCGGTACTTTTCATACCGTTCAAAATCGAGCCAGCTTTCCTCAAGTTGTCCGGGCGAATGATAGGTTATGATCAGGTCGGAGGGCAGATGCTGAAGCGGGGATTCTGAGACGAATTCTATGACGCGATCATTCAGGAATATTTTCATTTCAAAAAATTAACCGGGCAAAATTACGTTTTTTCCACATGCAGGCACTTTAAATCATATCCGGGATTTTGCTATCTTTGCACCGGAATTTATCAAATTTTACCCTATGATCTATAACAAAGACATTGCACTTCAAACAGCAGAATTACTATTAAAAATCAAGGCGGTCAAACTCAGCCCGAAAGATCTCTTCACCTGGGCCTCTGGAATCCAGTCGCCGATTTACTGCGACAACAGGATCACCCTCTCCTACCCTGAGATCCGCACTTACATCCGCCAGAATTTCGTAAGGTCCATCCAGGAGAGCAACTTCGAACCCGAAGCCATTGCCGGTGTTGCCACCGGGGGGATTGCCCAGGGTGCGCTCATCGCGCAGGAACTCGGTCTTCCATTCGCCTATGTGCGTTCGGAGAAGAAAGAGCATGGCCTTTCCAACCAGATTGAAGGGGAGGTTCGCCAGGGACAGCGGATCGTGGTGGTTGAAGACCTCATCTCAACCGGCGGATCCAGCCTGAATGCAGTCCAGGCCCTGCGCGCCGCCGGGTGCAACATTAAGGGAATGGTTGCCATTTTCAGTTACAACCTGCTGAAGGCCGAAAAAGCATTCAAGGATGCCGACTGTGCGTTGATCACCCTCACCGACTTTGACCACCTGTTGTTGAAAGCGCTGGAAGTAGGTTACATCGCGGAATCGGACATCAAGATTTTACAGGAGTTCAAAAATTCACTCCGCTAAATAGAGGAAGAGAGTTTTCTTTCGATCGCAAAAAAAAAGCTGCCCGTTGAGCAGCTTTTTTTTTGTAACAACCTTATTGCTTAAAGTTTCACAATCTTCCCGGTACTGTTGCCAACTTTGACCAGGTAGGTTCCCTGCGGCAGGCTCCCGGTTTCGATTTTACCGGTGAAATCACCCTTTGGCTGGTGGCCGAAATCATTGACCAGGACGATACGCCCCGTCAGATCGTAAACAGTCGCGGTCAGGTTACCCGAAATCTCATTCGTATAACCGATGGTAAGGATATCCTTTACCGGGTTCGGGGTGAGGGTCAGTGAACCGTAGTTCACGGTGCGGCCGCTTACAGGTTCTATCCCCACCGGTGCATAGTAGGTGGTGTCGAGCCATATACCACGTCCGTAGGAGGCAAGGTAAATTACTCCGTAATTCTGAATATGGAAGTCGTGCATCACCTGCTGGCGGATATCGGTTACAGGAACATCGCCGAGGTTCTGGATGTCGGAGGCCCACTGTGGTGTGCCATTATTGATGTTGGTGGTCGTAAAGACTCCAAAATCGGTTCCGACGATGGCATTGTTACCATGAAGTTCTATGAGCCCGCTGTAGACTGGAGCTTTGGGAAGATTGCTCTGAACCGAAGTAAAGGTAGGCTTCGCGGCATTTCCGTTCTGTGTAAAGAAGACATAATCCTGGTTGCCGTAGTTTCCAAGGGTAACCATCACCTGGCTTGTATTGGCAGGGTTGATGGAGATGGAAGTGATCACACGGTTCAGCATGGCAGGAAATGAAAATACCGAATCAACAAGCACGCAACCCGGGTTGGTGATGATGGCTGTTGCCGAGTCATGGGCCTGGATAAGGCCTGTAACACGGATGAGCCTGCCAAGCTTCGTTCCTGCCCAGAGGGTGTTCAGGTCGGCTGAAACGGTAATGGTGTTGATGTAGTCGGCTTTTTTGGCTGTATCTGCGTAAACCAGGAAATGCTGCGGATGAACATTGAATTTGAGCAGGTCTTTGGTCATCCAGATGCCATAGGTGGTTGATTTCTTGCCATAAAAGAAATACCTGTTGGCAATGGGGTCGGCAATGGTGATGCTGGAACCTTTGACAATCGGTGCTGTGGTGGTATAGGGGAACCTGAATTTGTTGTTGGCACTTTCCACCATGATGGTGGTGTCGGCGGGGATGGTCTGGATCCTGGCGGTAACTTTCACACTGTCGCGGGTCTGGGCGAATTTGAAACTCTCCCACATGGTCATCGGAACATTGGTTGAATCAACCGGGTAGACGCCATAGTTGAAGTCGTTGTCATAGGTAAGGTCGGTCATATCCCTCCTGCGGGTGGTTGGTACGAAACCGTAATCCGTGAAAATTGCAATGCGCGAGTCGATGTTCGACCATTCACAGCGGTTGCCATCTCCGCCAAAGAAAAAACCTTCCGGGTTAAAAACCGGGAACCCGTCGGAGGGCGAATTGATCGATTTCGGGTAAAAATAACCCATGGCCAGGGTGCCGATGCGATCGCCGCCACCCATGACATAACCACGTTGTGCGGAAAATGCCACAGAATTGAACTGGCTGGTCGACAACAGTTTATTGATTGTTTTAAAGGTGATTGTATCTTTTATCGAACACACGCTAACGCCGCCGTCGGTGGCTACCAGCATCTCCTGGTGGTTAGTCGGGCAGAACATATAGGAATGGTGCAATGCGGGAGCACTGGTGGGGTACCATGGCGAATAGGCGCCATTGCTTACCACTTCCCAGTTGTAATAACCTGTAGGCTGAACCCGCCTCCCATGCCACATGTCGCCACCGCCGAGGTAAAGCTGGTAGGGATCCGTGGGAGAAACAGCAAGGGTATTCGCATAGCAGCCGGCACCGCCGAATGGTTCAAAAGTGGGATTTTTGGGAAAGATCACCGACCAGGTTGAACCTTTGTCTGTGGAATTATAGATATTCAGCAGCTTTCCGTCGGTACCGGCAAAGCTTGCATACATTACATTCACATCGGAGGGTGAAATGGCGAAAACCATCCAGCTGACCCCGGCATTGGGCAGGGTGTTGGCAAGACCCGTTGTAAGGGTTACCCAGCTGCTGAGGTTTCCTGCAGGAGCCATGTAGGCTCCGTCGTCAAAGGCTGCAATCACCGTGTTGTCTGAACCGACACACACATCCATGGTATAACCCGGTTTGGCCTTGGTAAAGTCGGCATAGTTATCGCTGTAATAAAGACCGCCGACTGTGGCAACCCACATGCGTCCGGTTGCATCGATCACCATTTTGGAGATGCCGGCAAAATCGGTATTGCTCTGTGTCGAGGGAATGGCCGAAAAGGCGCTGCCGTTCTTTGATGTATAAATCCCGGTTCCCGTGAACTGAATTTTATGGCAGGTTGTGACACCGGTAGCGGCGTACAGGGTTCCGTTGGAGGCCTGGACCATCCAGGATACCTTTGGGACGTTGTTATTCTCAACAGCCATCTGGGTCCATGTAAGACCCTTGTTGATCGATTTCCAGATTCCACCCGATGCCGCACCGGCGATAATCGTGTTGCCCGTCTGGTCAGTATTGTCATAAATGACGCTCCTGATGATGCCGGAATAATTATCCGGACCGGCGCTGAGCCAGTTGAGGCCCATGGCTCCGTCAGCTGATTTCATCCGGAGCATTTCAGCCTCACGGCGGGCTTTCATCACATCCGCAGGGTTTACCGTACCGGTCAGCTGGTTGGACCGGACACTCGCCCACCTGGATAAGTCGTGTTTCGTGAGTTCCGGATTCCCGGGTTGGCCGGCCATCAGCAGCACGGAACAAAACAACAGGAAAAATCCTGCAAAAGCTGTGATCAGGCCAAAGGGTAAAAATCTTCTTTTCATATCACTCGTTTTAATGTTGACTATATTTTCTAGATTGATTGTTTCCAAAACCCGCCAAAATCAAAGGAATTACGATTGAAAAACCGTACTGTTTTTAAACGAACAAATATAAAGGAAAAATAGTATCCTGCAAAATTTTTTTGCCTGCAGGGCAAATTCTTCTGTGAAAAACGGGTATTGGCAGGCAAGCGGGGGACAAACCTAAATTTTCTCAAGCGATGTTAGGGGGAGCCAACCTACGCTTCCGTTGGCGATCCTGATCTCAAACCACCCGTTGATGTTGTCAAGCAGGCGTACCTTGGTGCCTTCATGCACCACGAAAAGATCGGTGCTTTTCTCATCGGGAGAACTCTTAACTGTTATGGTAGGTGCAAAAATGATGGCTTCACTTGCCGATTTTGTGAAACTGTTGCTGCTCCAGGCCATCAGCAAGGCGAACAGGGAAAGGAGGATGAAGCCGGAAGCCGACCAGAAACCGGCCTTCCTCAAAACCAGGATGCGCGAAGTAAGATACAGTGCGCCGCCAAGCAATCCTGCCAGAAAAAGGAGAACGCCGATACCGGCCCATGTGTCAACCGAAAAAAGCTGGAGCAGGGCATTGAACCACCTTTTGTAGAAAAGGACCGGGAGGGGTTCAATTTTGTCGGATATTTTGGTATTGGCAACATTCAGGTTAAAATCAATGTCTTCATTTCCGGGGGCGAGGCGCCTGGCGCGTTCATACCAGAGGATGGCGTGCGCATAATCGTTCATTTTAAAATAGGTATTCCCCAGGTTGTAATAAAGTTCCGGGGCTTCATATCCCGCCGAAACCACCTTATTATACAGGTCGGCAGCCGTGGTATAGGACCCGGCCGAGTAGGCCTTGTTGGCTTTGACAATGTTGTCCGTCTGGCCGGCAGGATAACCTGCGAGGGAGGCAGCCAGGAGGATCATCAATAGGGTGAATTGTCTCATATTATCAATAGGTCAAAAGTCAGAACAATGTAACGGCCATGATCAGGGTCTTTATGCATCAGCGAAGCTCCCGCTCGATTTTCGTAATGATCTCAAGCGCTTCATTGTAAATGCGTTCCATGTTCACGGTTTTCTCCCCGGGAGCGAACCGGGCAAATTCGGTATTGTTCAGGGTTTCAATAAACTGGGTGATGATAGCGTCATTCACGTTCTGCTTTGTCAGGGCATCCTGCACCGAGTCGATGCTCAGTCCCGACAGGTTGATGCTGAATTTGTCGCCCAGGTAACCCCAGAGGGCCTGGGAAATGGCTATGTAAAAATCGTCCTGGTTGCCCGATTTTTTGAATGCTTCGGCCTTCTGCAGCCTTTTACGGGCAATCTTTGTCGCTTTCAGGTTCTTCATCAAAACGGTATTGCTGCGCCGGGCCATCCGTTTCCGCCACATGAACAGCAGGAGGATGAACAGCGCCAGCGGGATGATCAGCATCAGCCAGAAGCCGGTTGAGCCGAAGAAACGTGAGCCGGCCAGGTTCAGCCTGAAGGTGCCGTCCTTGATATGTCGGATATCGCTGCCGATATACTTGATCTCCTCTTTATTGGCCCCCGCATACGTCACAACGGCACCGGCCTCGCCGCTCCCCTTTTCCACATCGATTGAAAATTCGGGGCTTGTAAGCGTTACATAATGCTTTTTATCAAGATCGAAGTAACTGAAGGTGATCGGTTTGATCCTGAATTTGCCTGGCTTGCGCGGGATCATCAGGTATTCGAACACCTGGTTCCCCGAAATACCGGCCGCAGTGGTCTGGATATCGCTGGTGATTTTCGGATCGTAACTTTCAAAATCAGGAGGGAAGGTCACATTCAGTTTGTCGATGAGCTGGATATTCCCTTTCCCGCTGATGGTGCATTTCAGGGTAACCGCTTCATTGGTCTTCAGCCGGGTCTTGTCAACCTCCGAATGAAAGGTGAAACTTCCCACGGCCCCGCTGAAATCCCCGGGTTTGCCCTCCTCGGGAAGGGGACGCACCGTGATGACCAGTGGGTTTGATTTCAACGATTTCTCAACATTGGCGACCCCGGAATTGAAGAACGAGTCGTTAAAAAAATCATCGAAAAAGGGATCGCCGGTCTTTGTTTTCGTTTGTCTCCTCACCTGGGCCACGCAGGCCAGCTCCAGGGGGTCGATGACCAGGCGCCCGCTTTTGAGCGGGAACAGTGCGATTTTACGGATATCGGCCACCACGTATTGTTCCCCGTCGATCACCTGGGTGGTTTGCTGCAGCTTGTCATTTTCCTTCATCAGGTTCTGCGACCAGAATCCAGAAAACGAAGAGAGCTTGCTGATGTTGATCTGGGCAATTGGAACCTTTGTAAATATTTTGTAGGTGATTACCGTTCCCTCGCCCTGCAGCGGGCTGGCGTTGGAAGCGAAAGCTTTGACATACACATCGTTGCTGTTCCCTGTGGCAGCAGGAGCCGCAGTACCCGGGCTCCTGTTCTGGCCGGCGGCTCCCTGGCCCTGGCCTCCCGGGACATTCGGATTTTTCACCACCCTGACAGACAAGGTGTTCGACGCAAACTGTTTGTTGTTTACGCTGACCGAGGCAGCCGGGATCTCGAAATTCCCCTCACGCGTCGCCTGGAGCAGGTAGGTGAAGGTATAGGTTATGGACATGGTTGTGCGCCCGTTCACAGCCCTGATGCTTGAATTGGTGCTGGTATTCGGACCGCTCAGCAGTTCAAAACCCTGGAAATTCGGACCGCGGAAGCCGTTTCCCTGGGCATTCAGGGTATAGATGAGGGTGAAGGTCTCCCCGAGGGCAACAACCGGCTTTGCCTGGGCTGTAAACTGAACCTCCTGGGCAGGGGCGGTTCCTGCCAGCAGAATCAAGGAAATAATGCCAATAATGATTCTTCTTAACATGTTACCAATCTTTTTCTATTCCCGTTACCTGCACCTTGGCTTTTTGCTTCTTGACTTTCTGCATGGTTTTCTTCTCGTCATTTTTCAAAGCCTCCAGCATCCTGTCAGCATCTTCCTTGCTGATCTTTTTCTGGTCCTGGGGTGGTTTCTGCTGATCCTGGTTCTTATTCTGATCCTTGTTCTCGTCCTTTTTGTCTTTCTGATCCTTCTTGTCGTCCTTCTTGTCCTTGTTATCCTTGTTTTGCTGCTGCTGTTGCTGCTGCTTCTTCAGCATCATCCTGGCATATTCAAGGTTGTACTTCGTATCCTTGTTTTTCGGATCATTCATCAGGGCGTTTTTATAGGCCCCGATGCTTTTTTCATACTCCTTCGATTGCAGCAGGGAGTTGCCGAGGTTGTGAAAAACCTTCGATTTAACATCCTTGTCGGCAGTGCTGCCGGCTAAATTAGTGTATATTTTTGCCGATTCCTCGAAATTGTTGTTCTTATAAACGGCGGTCCCAAGGTTAAACTGCCCCTTTTCCGACTGTTTGTTCACCTCGAGGGCCTTCCTGTAATTCTTTTCAGCCTCCTTGTAATCTCCTTTATTGAAGTCGCGGTTGCCCTGGCGCAGCAACGCATTTTCCTTCTGGCAAAAGGCGGCAAGTCCGAAAAACAGGAATGCCGCCGCAAGAAAATATTTTTGTTTTTTCACTTTGATTCCAAGGTCCATGTTACATGTTCATTATTCATTGCTCACTGCCCGAACGGCCTGAATTTTTTCAGCCACTGCGTTTTACGTTCAAAAACAAACAGGTCGAAAACCAGGATCAGCAGGGCCAGGGCAACGAAATACTGGAAACGGTCTTCATAATCACTGTATTGCTTTTCCTCGATCTCTGATTTCTGGATTTTGCTGATATCCTCAAAAATCTTATTCAAACCGGTTTCGGAGGTGGTGGCTCTCACATACATGCCCTTTCCGAGGCCCGCGAGTTGCTGGAGCAGTTTTTCGTCAAGCCTGCTCATGATGGTTTGCCCCTCGCGGTCCTTTTTATAGCCTGTCTGCACATTTCCGCTGTATTCCGGGATCGGGGCGCCTTCGGGAAGTCCCATCCCGATGGTATAAAGGGTGATCCCTTTTTTCACTGCGGCTTCGGCCTGTTCCAGCACACTGCCTTCGTGGTCCTCTCCATCGGTGATGATCACGATGGCCTTGTTGTGCTTTGACTCACCGAACCCGTTGGATGCAACCAGGAGGGCTTCGCCGATGGCGGTTCCCTGTTCCTGTACAATTCCTGTATTGATGTTCGCAATAAACATCTTGGCAGCGGCGTAGTCGGTGGTGATGGGCAACTGGGTAAAGGCCTTCCCGGCAAAAACAACGATGCCGATGCGGTCGCCCTCGAGGTTGTCGATAAGCCGGGTAATCGACTGTTTGGCCCGTTCGAGCCGGTTGGGCTTGATATCCTGCGCCATCATTGAATTGGAGACATCCAGGCAGATCATCAAATCGATGCCTTTGCGCTTTACCTTTTCAAGCCTCGAGCCTGTCTGCGGATCGGCAAGGGCCACGATGAGCGCACCGAGTGCCAGGGCCATGCCGGTGAATTTAAGTACAGGTTTCCAGAGCGAATATTCAGGCATCAGTTGCCGGATGACCGCCCATTCACCGTATCTGGCGAGGGTCCTTTTTTTCCAGAGGATAAATACCAGGAGCAACCCGGTATAAACCGGGATCAGCGCAAGCAGGTAAAAATAATATATGTGTGCGAACCTGAACAAAACTTATGTTTTAAATGTAAATCCTCTCCTCTTCAATCTTTGTTTCTGTTTTATAAAAGCAAGCCGCATTCCGTTCTAGGGAATATTTTTAAGATAGGCATACCTTAAAAGCAATTCGATCCCGAGCAGTATAAATGCAAACAAAACGAAAGGCAGGAAATCCTCTTTCTTTTTGCGGAATTCGGTCACATCGATTTTCGATTTTTCCATCTTATCGATCTCCCGGTAAATGGCGCGCAGTTTTGCATTGTTGGTGGCCCGGAAATATTTTCCGTCGGTCGCCTTTGCGATTTCCATCAGCAAGGGTTCGTCAAGATCAACCTTCATCATCTGGGTCTGTATGCCAAACGGGGTCTGTACAGGGTAGGGAGCCATTCCCAGGGTTCCGATCCCGATGGTATAGATGCGGATACCGTATAGTTTGGCGATTTCAGAGGCCGAGCGCGGATCGAGCGACCCCATGTTGCTGACCCCGTCGGTGAGCAGGATGATCACCTTGCTGACCGCCTTGCTGCCTCTTAAACGGTTCACGGCCGTGGCCAGTCCGTCGCCCAGCGCGGTACCATCGTCGATCATGCCGCTGTGAATGTCGCGGAAAAGGTTTTTCAGGACCGCGTGGTCGGTTGTCAGCGGGCACTGTGTGAAAGCCTCCCCGCTGAAGATCACCAGCCCGATCCTGTCACTCGGCCGCCCGTCAATGAATTCCATGGCAACATCCTTGGCCGCGGTCAGACGGTCGGGCTTGAAGTCCATGGAGAGCATCGAACCGCTCACGTCGAGGGCAATGACCAGGTCGATCCCCTCAACGCTGACATCCTGCCTGCTTAAACTGGTCTGGGGGCGCGCCAGCGCGATGATCAGTGCCATGATGGCCAGCAAACGCAAAACATACAAACCCTGGTAAACGTAGAATCTCAGGTTGCGCCCCACGCTGGCAAAGCCTTCCAGGCTGCTGACCTGCAGGTCGGCCGTATGGTTTCTGCGCCGGTAAAAATACCAGGCGACCAGTACCGGGATGACCAGCAGGAGAAAAAGATAACCGGGATTAGCAAACGTGAGCCCTTTAACCATAAAAAAGATCAGATAACTTTCATATTATATTCAATCCCCGGCTTCCGCCAGGTTTTCATATTCTCAATTCATCGTTTTCGACGGCCGGCGCACCGGTGGTTTCCCTTACAAAAGATATTCCATCCGACAGGCACTGGTCGTTCTCGGTTGCCACCGGTTGAGCTTTCGCAAATTTTACCATGTCGGCCAGTGCCAGCAGCCGGTTTAGCATTTCGACCATTTTCCGCGGGCAATCGGGCAGCTGAACCAGGCTCGCAGTGATCTCGGAGCTGGTCTGCTCCAGGGCGGGAACCTGGTAACGCTCTTCGATATACCGCCGGAGAATGTCGGTCAGTTCGGAATGATACTCTTTAACCTTCCCGTTCTGCCACAGTTTTTTCACCCGAAGCTGCTCGAATTCATGCATGGCACGCTCGTGGGCAGGTACAACCGGTTTTGGCCTGATCACAAATACAGGCTGCCTGTTCCTGCGTTTGCGGTAAAACCAGACGCCGGCAAACACCAGTGCGGCGACAGCCAGCCCCAGTAATATCCACGGCAGCATCTCCCTGAAAGTGATGGGGACCCCGAACGGCCCGATGATGGGTTTGATGGAGAGGGTCGTATCAACTTTTAAAGTATGCACCGCCAGGAGGATCATGGTGGTGGTGGCCATTCTTCCCGAGGTATCGGGCATAAGCCTGTACCTGAAAGGGATCGGCGGGATGGTGTAAAATCCGGAATCGTAAGAGGTGAAGTTCAGCTGCTGGGAAAGGGTGACCGATTGTTTATCGGCGGTATAGACGGTATCTATTTTCCCCCTGCCGATGATGGTGAGGTGTCCCAGGATGGTGTCGGGCAGGAAAGGCCATGCGACCTGCGACTTTGCAGGGCCGGTATACTTCAGGGTCAACCCTACATGGTCGCCGATCAGCATCGCGCTTGTATCGAGCTTCGCCGTGGCATTCACATCCTGCGCCACTCCCGCCCGGGCGAGCAAAATCAAAACAAATACGGCGATATACTTACTTAAAATCCTCATCCTGAACCTGTCAATCTTCAATTTATACTGTGTCACTCGTCAATCGTCACTACCTCCTTGCCCCTCTTTTCCTGAAAAGCTTCATCAGGGGTTTGATATAATCTTCATCCGTCCTGACCGCGGCAACATCGACGCCGCTCCGCAGGAAGGTTTCGCCGATGTAGTCGGCATGTGCCTTGTACCAGTTGTTGTACTGCCTGCGCACCGCCCTGTCGGACGAGTCGATCCACCGCTGCTGGCCGGTTTCCGGATCCCTGGCGCGGATCAGGCCCACATCGGGCAGTTCGGTCTCCCGCACATCGTAGATCCTTACGGCGATGAGGTCGTGTTTTTTATTGGCAATTTTGATTGCATCTTCAAATCCACGGTCGATGAAATCGCTCAGGATAAAGGCCGTACACCGCTTTTTGATGACATTGGTAAAATAGCGCAGCGGTTCCCCCAGGCTGGTTCCCTTTTGCTGCGGCCTGAATTCGATCAGTTCACGGATGATCCGCAGGATATGGGAAGTTCCCTTTTTGGGCGGGATGAACTTTTCAACCGTTTTGCTGAAGAAGATCACCCCCACCTTGTCGTTGTTCTGGATGGCACTGAAGGCGAGCACCGCGGCAATTTCGGTGATTACATCCTGTTTGAGCGACCGTTGCGTCCCGAACTGGTTGGAGGCGCTCACATCGATCAGCAGCATCACCGTAAGTTCGCGCTCCTCGTCGAACACCTTCACGTAAGGATGGTTGAACCGTGCCGTCACATTCCAGTCGATGCTGCGGATGTCGTCGCCGGGCTGGTATTCGCGAACTTCCGAGAAGGCCATCCCGCGTCCCTTGAAAACCGAATGGTACTGGCCCGAAAAGATCTGGTTGCTCAGTCCCCGGGTTTTAATCTCAATTTTACGAACCTTCTTGAAAAGCTCAGCGGATTCCATAGATTAATAGCGAAATAGCGAGGTAGCGAAATAGCGAAAATTTGAAAATTTGAAAAAATAAAAAAGTTAAATTCTGCTAGGGCACTTCCACCGTGTTGAGGATCTCGCTGATGATGTCCTCGGTGGTGATGTTTTCAGCTTCAGCCTCATAGGTAAGCCCGATGCGATGGCGCATGACGTCGTGCGCAACGGCACGGATATCTTCCGGGATCACATAACCGCGCCGTTTGATAAAGGCGTACGCTTTGGCTGCAAGTGCGAGGTAAATGCTGGCACGGGGCGAACCTCCGTAACTGATGAGCCCTTCGAATTTTTTCAGCTTGTAATCCGCCGGGAACCTGCTGGCGAAAACGATATCGGTGATGTAATTTTCAATTTTCTCATCGAGGTATACCTCCCGGGTGATGGCCCTTGCGCGCATGATGTCTTCGGTGCTGATGATCGGGCTGGTGTTGAAGGTTTCATTGCCGATGTTCTGCCGGATGATCATTTTCTCCTCCTTCTTGTCGGGATAGCCGATGACCACTTTGAGCATGAAACGGTCAACCTGGGCTTCCGGCAGCGGGTAGGTTCCCTCCTGTTCGATCGGGTTTTCGGTAGCGAGTACAAGGAAGGGTTCGGGAAGTTTGAACGTTTCGTCGCCGATGGTCACCTGCCGCTCCTGCATGGCTTCAAGCAACGCGCTCTGCACCTTGGCCGGGCTGCGGTTGATTTCGTCGGCCAGTACGAAATTGGCAAAAATCGGACCCTTCCGGATCTTGAACTCCTCGTTTTTCTGGCTGTAGATCAGCGTTCCCACCAGGTCGGCAGGGAGAAGGTCGGGGGTGAACTGGATGCGGCTGTACTTTGCCTTGATGCAATTTGCCAGGGATTTGATCGCCAGTGTTTTGGCAAGACCCGGAACGCCCTCCAGCAGGATATGTCCGTTTGCAAGCAAACCGATCATCAGCCGTTCGATCATCTGTTTCTGACCAATGATCACTTTGTGCATTTCCAGGGTCACCATGTCAACAAACGCGCTCTCCTTCTGGATCCGTTCATTTAATTCTTTGATGTCCGTTTCAACCATGTTATCTGTATTTTGAGGATGCAAATTTATGAAATGAAAAAAACAGGATGCGACTTATGTTGTTAATTTTTGTTAACCTGTCCGTTAAAATTTTGTTAATGCAAAATCCGGTTCATCGCTTCATTCGTGGTGATACGACTCCCCGCGCAGGATCGAAAGGGCCCGGTAAAGCTGTTCCGTGAAAAACAGCCGGACCATCTGGTGCGAAAAGGTCATTTTCGAAAGGGACAGGGTGCTGCCTGCGAGCCGCTTCATCGACGGGTCAAACCCGTAAGGCCCGCCCGCCACGAAAACGAGGGTCTTGCCGCCTGATAAAAACTGCCTGTTCAGGAATGCGGCAAATTCAACCGAACGCATTTCCCTTCCCCGCTCATCGAGCAACACCACCACATCCCCCGGAAAAATCTGTTTCTGAACCATTTCCGATTCCCGCAGCATCTGCTCAGGCTGGGAAAGGCTTGCCTGGTTTTTTAAAGCGGGAAGTTCAACGATCTCAAAAGGGAGGTATCGTTTGACCCGCGTTTCATATTCGCGCAACCCCGTTTTAAGGAATTCTTCTTCGGTTTTACCGATGAGCAGGAGCCGGATTTTCATAATTACGATACAAAGATGGGAATTTAACATGATTATTTTATATATTTGCTTTATGAAAAATATTTCCTTCAGCCTGGCATCGCTGATCTTGATTGTATTTCTTTCCGCCGCGTTCGTGCCGTTGCCGGGCCCGGAGGATACTGCCACGCAGGTTGCCTCTGCCATACAGGCCGGGAATGCCGCCGATGTTGCGAAATTTTTCAACGCCATGGTCGACCTGACGCTTCCCGGGTATGATGACAGTTACAGCAAGACCCAGGCTGCGCAGATCATGAAAGATTTTTTTACCAAAAACCCTGTGAAGGGTTTTAAAATCACACGGCAGGGCTCTTCTCCCGACGGATCGCAATATTCCATCGGCAGTCTGGACACCGGGAAAAAAGTTTTCCGCGTCTATTTCCTGATAAAAACCGTGAACGGGCAAAACCTGGTCCACCAGTTGCAGGTGCAGGAAAACTGATTTTGCCTGCATGCGCACGCAGCATGATCCGAATTGCCTTTGTGCAAACCTGCCGCCATTTTCCTTTGAAATAAATAATCCGACAAGATGACCATTGACGAAATAATCACCAGCGCCCTGTCTGAAGATCTTGGCGACGGCGACCACACCACCCTTGCAACCATTCCTGCCGACGCACCCGGCAAAGCAAAACTGCTTGTCAAGGAAAACGGGATCCTTTGCGGGGCCAGCCTAGCAGGATTGATCTTCAGGAAGGTCGATCCGTCTGTCAGCCTCGATCTCTTCCTGCACGACGGGGATGTTATCCATCGCGGCGACCTTGTTTTCGGGGTTTCGGGGAGGAAGGCCTCCATCCTGAAATCGGAACGTCTGGTACTTAATTTCATGCAACGGCTGAGCGGCATCGCAACTTCGACCCGCCAGGCGGTGGATCAAATCGCTGGATTGAAAACCCGCATTCTTGACACCCGTAAAACGACCCCGCTGCTCCGGGAACTCGAAAAATATGCCGTCAAGACCGGCGGCGGCGAAAATCACCGCATGGGTTTGTTCGACATGATCATGATCAAGGACAACCACGTCGATTATGCCGGCGGGATTGAAAATGCGATTGACGCGGTGCACCGGTATTTTATCCTCACGCGGAAAATCCTGCCCATCGAAATCGAGGTGCGCAATGACCGTGAACTGCGGCAGGTCCTGGTCCATGGCGGCGTCGACCGGATCATGCTCGACAACCATACCCCCGACCAGTTGCTGAAAGCAGTTCAGCTGATCGACGGTCGCTTCGAAACTGAAGCCAGCGGCGGGATCACTGTTGACAACGTCAGGATTTATGCCGAAACAGGCGTGGATTATATCTCCATCGGGGCACTGACCCACCAGATCAGGAGCCTGGACATGAGCCTCAAAGCCGAAATCTGAAAACCCGGATGAGCCTCTACCAGAAAATCATTGAAAGGATCCTCTCTTTTTCTTCCGTCAGGTGGGCGCTGAACCTGTCAAAACGGATCATTATCCCCGGTTTCGACGGCATTCCGCTGTATGACGTAGCCGTTTTTTTCATCCGCGGGCTGACCAGGGGATACATCACCACCCGGGCAGCAGCCATCTCTTTTTCACTGTTCCTGGCCATATTCCCGTTCCTGATTTTTTTGTTCAACATCATCCCCTTCATCCCGATCGAAAACTTCCAGCAATCCCTGATGGGACTGATCCGCGATTTCATGCCCGGCACCGCCTATGAATCGGTGAAGGAGACGATTACCGATATTGTGACAAGGCCCCGCAGCAGCCTGCTGATCCTCAACCTCATCCTTACCCTTTATTTCTCAACCAATGGGGTGAACAGCCTCATTGCCGCCTTCAACAACACCAGCCACGATGTCGAGACCCGTACCGGCGTCAAACAGTACCTGGTGTCAATAGCCATTGTTTTGATAAACAGTTTTTTATTAATCCTGGCCATCGGGTTGATGACCTTCGGATCCACCCTCCTTTCGTGGCTCATCCCCGAACTGATAGAAAGCAAATCGATTGTTGTCATCCTCCTTCAATTGCTGCGGTGGCTCATCATTCTCGGCCTTCTGCTGACGGCTATCTCGCTGATCTATTTCCTGGCCCCTGCGCGGCAGAAAACCTACCGTTTTTTCTCGGCAGGATCGATGCTGGCGACCGCCCTTGTCGTGATCACGACCCTGGGGTTCAATTTTTACGTGGATAACTTTTCGAGATACAATGCGCTCTATGGATCCCTGGGCACCCTGATGATCGTGCTGGTGTGGATCTACATCAACGCCATGAGCCTGCTCGTCGGGTTTGAACTGAATGCAAGCATAAAGATCGCCCGGAAGGGTTATACGGGCATCAACGGTGCAGGCGTTCCCTGATGACCGGCATCAGCTCTTTGCGGTAGGCGAGCAGTACCATCGTCACGGCGAGCAACAGTTGTCCCAGTTCAAACAGTCTCCTGTTGCTGTCGGTGGCCACCCATTCAGAGACAAGGACCACCGCGATGAAGATCAGGGGAAGGTAAACCAGTTTCCAGAGGTTCATCCGGTATTCAAACACTTTGCGGCTTTCGATGTACATGAAAACAACCTGGATGGGTTTCCCCAGGAAATTTGCCCAAACGGCACCCGTCAAACCGTAATATTTTACCAGGACGACGCTGGCGATTACCTGGAAAACAGCACTGAACAGAAATATCCTCGGCAACACCGCAGTCCTTTTAAAATAAACCAGCGGTGCCCAGAAATAGGCCCGCAGCCCGCTTAATGCATAGCCGGCAAACAGGATTGCAAGGAAATTAAAGGTAAGGTAATAGGCCTGCTTTTTTACAACCACCGGGATGATCACAGGCAAAACCATGACAAGAACGGGGATCACCAGCAGGCTGATGGCCGTGAAACCGTTAAAATAGCGGTTGGCCTCCTTTGTGCCGTAATTGATGTTTTTCTCCTTCCAGATGCCGAAAACCTTCGGATAAATGGATGAAGAAAGGCCACTCTGGAAAAAATCCAGCAAAAGGGTACACTGCAGGGCAAAAACAAACAACCCGACATCCGTCGCATTGAGAAAATAGCCGATGATGTAACGGTCGAGGTTTCCCGCCATCCACAAAAAGATAAAATAGATAAAAAGCGGGAAGCAAAATACGGAAATGCCTTTCAGCAGTCTGACATGGAAAGAAATCCCGAATTCCTTCAGGAAAAAAAACAGCGCCATTACAAAGATGCCGAGGCCTGAGAACAGTCTTCCGTACATCGGTCCCGCAAGGGAAAATGGTTTATAAAAAAGAACGGTAAGGGAAATCCCGATCGTCAGGACAAAATTCAGGATGTTCAGCCAGAAAAACCTTTCGGGTCGCTGTTGGTATATCAGCAAGGCGGTGTAACTTTTAAACAGGCTGTTGAAAATGGCCGTCAGTACCGACATGAACCCCCAGGGGTAAAACACCAGGTTGATTTTATTCCCGGTGAAGGCCGTATAGGAGGCAAAAGCAGCCGGGCCTGCAAGGCTGAATGCAGCCAGGAAAAGGATCCCGATAAATAACAGCAGCGATACGGCCGTTCCCACGTTTTCCCTGGCCTTCCGGGCATCGTCCCTGAAATCGATCCAGTGGATCCCGAGATACTGGTCGAGGGAAAAGTTGACCAGGATCTGCATGATGGCGGTAAATGCGATGTACAGGACAAGTTCACCGAACTGTGCCGTTGACAGCATGTTGGTGTAGAAAGGAAGCAGTACGATGCTCGATGCCAGCGGCAACGCCCCGATTACAGAGTAGATGAAGGAGGATTTTATGAATTGCCTGGAGATCAATTTCGTAAGATTGGTGCTGTGTGAAACCGGGGTGTCGCGACAACGCTCCCGAAAAGTTGAACAGAACTACAGGTCAAGGTTTTTATTGAAAATATCCTTTGAATCGACGCAATACATCTTTGCATCGAGGATGCAATGCAGGATGTACTGGTGGAGTATTTCAACAAAACCGTAGGAGAAGGACGGGACGAAGAAATTAAGCTCCCCGAGTGAAATAATCCTGTTGGCATTTGAAAACCCGGAAAGGGTGACCAGGTGGCAGTTTTTCCGGGAGGCTGCCTGGCAGGCCTTCACGATGTCGGCCGAATTGCCCGAACTGCTGATGCAGATCACCAGGTCGCCTTCGGCGGCAAACATTTCGAGCGGCGCTGCAAAAACATCTTCGAAGCCGATGTCGTTTGAAATGCAGGTAAGCAGCGATGAATCGTTGAAGGTATGGGCCGGGATCCCCCCGTTTTTCCACAGGTCGATGGCTGCATGGCTGGCAATCGCGGCACTTCCGCCGTTCCCGACGATATAGATCCTTCGTTTTCCCAGTTCTACCTGCACGAGGAGGTCAACTGCCAGTTCCACAGCGGCCTGGAACCCGAGATTTTTCCCGGTACCGTCCATGGCTTCGATCGCATCTGTCGTTTTATGGAACTCCGAAGCATAATTCCTGGTAAAACTGGCTGTTTCCATCGGCTTATTTTAAAAAGTGGTTGATGAATTTGGTAAGATCCTTCTTATACACCGGGTGTTCATTCCCGATGATCTCGACAGCCAGGGTCCCCATGCAGTTCCCGATAAAGGGAATCAGCTCCGCGGGGGCGTTTTTGAATTTCAGCAGCGAAGTGATGGAAAGCAGGGCGTCGCCCGCGCCAACCGAATCCTTCACGGCACTGGCAAAGGCCGGGGATGAAAAATATTTCCCGTCCGAATAGAGGAGTGACCCCGACTGGCCCAGGGTTATGGTTATGTCCCGGCACCCTGTTATCTCGCTCAGCTTTTCAATCAGCTCCTCGATCCTGCCGTAATTATCACCGAAGGGCAGGCGAAGTTCCTTTTCGTCGATGGAGATATAACCGACGTTCCTGTATTTGGTGATGTAATTAAAGCCGTAATTGTTGCTGTTGGTCTGCGCGTTTACGGCCAGGTATTTGCCCGAATCCTGCAGGAATTGCTGTATTCCCGGGGTGATGAACCCATGGCCGAAATCGGAAACCAGTACAAAATCAAATTCGTCAATGCGCGATTTAAGGTATTGGATGATCTCCTGCTCGAGCCCCTTATCAAGAAACTTATCGTTCAGGAAAGTCACCTCGAAGAGTTTGATGTTGAGGTAGGTGTCGATGTACCTGCGTTTGGTATTGGTCGGGCTGTCGGGGCGGAAGAAAAAAGTTCTATCAACACCCGGCGCAAGGTTCTTTTCAATGATTTCGAGCTGGGTATCCTGCGATCCCAGCACCGTAACCAGTTCAACCTTCCCGGCATACTGTTCCAGGTGGTTTGCGATGGCCAGCACCCCCCCCGCATAGGCCTCCCCGCGCAGGAAGATGGTGGAGATGGTGGGCGATTTTGAACTTTTCCCGAGCGGACGGCAATAGTGATACTCGTCGATGATGGTATCGCCGATCACCAGTACTCTTACATCCTTCAGTCCGTTGATGCAGGAAATGACATCTTCGGCGGTGTGCCTGGTTTTAAAATCGGCCATGAAGTCCTGCACACCCTCGCTGAAAGGGCTGAAGTGAGAATTGATCAGCGTGGAGGAGGAAAAGGTGATTTCCTCGGTAAAGTAAATGGAACCGCCCACCGATTTTACAGCCTCCTCCTCAAGATAGATGTTTTTGGTCAGATCCTTTTCGCGGTCCTTGTAGTCCTGCCCCTTCACATACCAGGTGGGCCTGACGAGTTTTATCGTTTCAATGGCCGTATCCCACCTGTTCAGGGCGACATAATCAACCGCCTGCAGGGCGGCGATCGCCTCCATGCGCAGGTTTTCATTAAAAACGGGCCGGCCCGGGCCCTTGTTGACAAAACGGTCGGGGGTGATGGTCACCACCACCACATCGGCTGCCTTTTTAGCCGACTCAAAATGTTTGATATGGCCAAGATGCAGCAGGTCAAAACAGCCGTGGCAATGGGCGATGGTCTTCCCCTCCTTTTTCAGCCTGTCAACAATCCCGGCAAGTTCGTCAATGCCGACTATTTTTTCTGTACTTATCATGATGTTTGTTTATTCGTGGTCATTCATCCGGCGGGATCATTTACCAAGGTATTTAAACCAATCCTTCGTGGCTTCTGCAATGGAGCCGGGCTCCCACAGCGGCGCTTCACGCCAGTAGTCGATGTGGCCGAGCATGATCTTCACCCCCTCTTCAAACGAAACAAGGGGATGCCAGTCCAGTATCTCCCGGATCCTGGTGATATCGGCGAAGGTACAGTCGGGTTCGCCGGGGCGTTTCGGGATATAAATGATCTCTCCTCCCAGCAGTTCAACAAGCCTGTTCACACTGTATGTATTCCCGCTGCCAACATTCATGATCCGGCCGATGGCATCGTTGCAGCCGGCCGCGGTGTAGCAAGCGTTCGCGACATCTGTAACAAAGGTAAAATCACGTGTCTGGGTTCCGTCGCCCACCACCGTGTATGGTTTTTCCTTCAGCTTCTGGGCGAGGAATACGCCGAATACCGCGCCATAGGTGCCGCTGGTGCGCGACCGGGGACCATACACATTGAAGAAGCGCATGCATGTGACCGGCAGACCATAAATCTCATGCCAGTACATCATGTATTTTTCGCCCAGGTATTTTGTTACCGCATAGGGGTACTGCGGCCTGATGTCGGCCGTTTCGGGTGTCGGAAAGGAATCGGGAATGCCGTAACACGAAGAGGAAGCGGCATAGATGATGCGTTTTACGTTCCATTTGCGGCATGCTTCCAAAACGCTGATGGTTCCGTCGACATTCGCACGGTGATATTCGAGCGGATGTTCGATGGAGGGAACGATATCGGCCAGGGCTGCGATATGGAAAACCCAGTCAATGCCCTCAAAAAATGGCAGGATGGTTTCATGATCGGCCAGGTCGGCGATGTGGATTTTAAGCCGGGGATTTCCCTTGTGATGATCGAGGTTGAGCAGGCGGCCGGTGCTGAGATTATCGACAACGGTTACGTCAAAACCTTCCAGTATCAGCCTGTCCGTGATATGGCTGCCGATGAACCCGCAGCCTCCTGTAACCAAAGCTCTCATATGTGCTTTTTATGAATAAAATTAATCTTCCCAGGTCACGCGACCCGGAAGCGGTTTTGCCGGCACGCCGGCGACCAGGGTGTCCCGGTCAATGTCTTTCGTCACCACAGCCCCTGCAGCCACCACCACGTTGTCATGGATGGTAACCCCCTTTAAAACCATCGACCGCTGGCCCAGCCAGCAATGGTTCCCGATGATGACAGGCAAACAGGTCAGCGCCGGGAGGCTCCCGTCGGTGGAAATCCTGTGTCCGTCGTTGTCGCGGATGATCACTCCCTGCGCAACGTTGCAATGTTCCCCGATCTCGATTTTTTCCTGTGCGATGATCTGGGTTGTGCCGTTGATCTTTGTACCGTTCCCGATGATGATTTCGGCATTCTGTGCAAAGATGCAAACCCCCGGGTATAACGAAACATCGCCCCGGATGCGGAGGGTCGAATTGATCAGGTGGATCCTGCATACATCCCTGGCCGGGTCGAACATCCCGCCGTCGTAATAACCGTAGTCGATGCCAGCCTTCAAGGTCCCGTTCTCGATAATGATCTGCGAATGATCAAGCTTCAGCTGGGTCTTGTGATGAATCCCTGCAAATGAGTTCCCCCTGAGGATAACAGATCTCCGGTTGATAAAAAAGCCGGGAACCAGGTGGTTCAGATGCTTGATCCCCATGAAGAGCATGCTCAGGAACCTGCTCCGGAACCCATAATGCTTATGAATGGTAAGAGATCGGCGCAGGCTCATCCATTAATTTTTGAAAAATTTCCTGATCGTATCTGCAACATATTCAACCTGCAGATCCGTGAGTTCCGGGTAAACCGGCAAACTTAAAATGGTTCCGGTCTGTGCCTCTGCAACCGGGAAATCCCCCAACCCGTAACCGAGGTAACGGGCCGCTACCTGCAGGTGTATGGGTACCGGATAATGAATCTTTGTATCAATTTCCATGGCTGCCAGGAATTCCTTCAGTTCGTCGCGCCTGCCCGACTGGATGATGAAGGTGTGATAAACGGCTTTCTCTGAAGGTTTGTCAATGGGAAGGATGATGTTCAGCCCCGATAACCTTTCGATATAATAGGCAGCGATTTCACGTCTCCTCGCGGTCCATTCAGACAGTTTCCCCAGCTTGATATTCAGAATGGCGGCCTGGAGGTTGTCAAGCCTGCTGTTATAACTCCAGAACTCACATTCGTCCCGGTTACGCAGGCCGTGATTCCTTGCCTTGATCAACTGTTCGTAAAGCGCGTCATTGTTCGTCGTGATCACCCCGCCGTCGCCGCAGGCGCTCAGGTTCTTCAGCGGGTGGAGGCTGAAACAGCCAAGGTCGCCAAATCCCCCGACAGGCTTGCCTTTGTATACGGAGCAAATGGCCTGCGCACAATCTTCCACAACCGCCAGGCTGAACTCCTTCGCGATGGCAAGGATATCATCCATAGCGGCCGGCCGGCCAGTAAGGTGAACCGGCATGATCGCCCTGGTGCGGGGAGTAATGGCCTTTCTCACCTGCACCGGGTCAAGGTTGAAATCCTCACGCACATCGGCGAAAACGGGCGTTCCGCCAGCAATATGGATGGAAGAAGCCGATGCAAGGAATGAATTGGGCGCGGTGATCACCTCGTAGCCGGGACCGATTCCCAGGGCCTTCAGGCTGAGGAAAAGAGCGTCGGTCCCGTTGGCAACTCCCAGGGCATATTTCGTACCGCACAACTGTGCAAACGATTGTTCAAATTTTACAAGATCCCCGCCCAGGATGAACTGCCCCGAATCGAGCAGCTCTGAAACGATTCCAAGGATCTCGCTCTTTATCTGGCGGTGCTGCAATCCGATATTAACAAAGGGTACCTTCATAATCCGCTTTTTTTAAATGCAATGCCAATGCCCTTCCTGCAGTCGATTTCGATGAAATCGAATTCATCCCCGTGCAGTTCCCTGAACCGCACCCACACATCCATCAGGTTGTAACTCAGGTCGCTGATGTCGTCAAAAACAATGATACCGTTTTCGGCCACGTGGCCGGCAATGTTCTGCAGGTCGATGAATGCTGTTTCCTTGTCGTGGGCTCCGTCGACGAGGATGTAATCGAACTTCCGGCCGGGGTACTTTGCAAAATAACCGGGGACGGTCTGTTTTGAATCGCCGCTGATAAAAGTGAGGATGCCGGAGGGAATGTTGAAATAATCGAGGTTCCGTTTCACCTTGTTGATGGAGAGGTTGCGTATCAGCGGGAAGAATGGCCTGAGTTTTTTCTCCGAAATATTGATGTTCCCCGTTATCTCACTGTTTTGGGAACGTTTTGATTTAAGGCTGGTGATCTTCCGCGAAAAAAAGGTGGTGCTTACATATTCTCGCCAGAGATCGAAGGAAATCACCTCAACGTCCCTGAAATCCTGGTAGTTCGATAAAAGGGCGATCAGCGAGCCGCCTGTTCGCGTACCGATTTCCAGTATGTTTTTCGGATGGAAGGTCTTCCCGATCCAGCTGACGACCATGGCGGTTTCGATGAAAACCCCGTTCACGGTCAGTTTGCTGATATCGGTAAAAAGGCTCCAGTAATGATCGTTGGGGTCGATCTTCCGCAACTGCCTGAAGTTGCTCAACACGAACGGGGCTGTTCCGGTGATTTCCTTTGTAATTTGTTCCTTGTTAGGCATCATTTATCGCAAAACAGTATTACCATTGGTTTTTATGTGTCATTTCCCGGTGTTGCCAGGAGTCCCTCCCGGAATTTCCCTTCCGGGAAAAACAGGAGTTACGGACCTGCTGCTAAATAAGATGGATCTTCTGCATCTTCTTCACGTTGAAGTAGCGGTCGTCGGTCAGCGAATCGGGAATGAGATGGCTGTCAAACGCGTTCTTCAGGTCCTGCACGGCATCGGTGATGGAATGGGTCGGCACGAAGCCGATCTCGCGCTTGATCTTCCCGGAGGAGATGTGGTACGACCGGTTGTCGTTGGTCGAGGTGGTGATGATCTGTACCTGGGGACCGATGGTTTTACGCACCATTTCGGCAATTTCAGCCACCGTGTGGTTCTCATACCCCGCGTTGAACACCTTGCCGGCGATTTTTTCATCGGGCAGTTCCAGCAGGAGGAGGTAAAGGGCCGCCATATCCTCGATGTGGAGGTTGGGGCGTTTCTGCTGACCGCCGAAAACCGTTATTTCTCCCTTGTTGACCGCGAGGTTGGTCAGGATGTTGACCGTCAGGTCGAGCCTGAGCCGGGGCGAATAACCGCAAACCGTGGCAGGGCGGATGGTCACGGTTGTAAAACCGGTGCCCTTGTACCTGGCAAGCACCTCTTCGCACATTGCCTTGAATTTACTGTAATCGGTGAGCGGTTCGAGCGCCATATCTTCGGTAACATCGGGTTCGTCCTTGATGCCGTAAACGCTTGATGACGAAGCGTATATGAATCTTTTGACACCCGATTTCACAGCGGTTTGAACCAGCGGCTCAAAGGCATCGAGGTTGATCGATCTGCCCAGTTCAGGGTTCAGTTCGAAACTGGGGTCGTTCGAAATGCAGGCGAGGTGGATGACCGCGTCGTGACCCGGAAGCGAAGCTTCAAGGAGAGCCGTATCACGGATGTCGCCCTTGATCTTAACCAGGTTCGGATGATCTTCGAGTACCTCTTCTCCATAAATCATCAGGTCGATGACGGTAACGGAATAACCGTGTTCAAGCAGCCTGCGCGTCAAAACCGATCCCACATAACCTGCACCCCCGGTGACAAAAACTTTCTTTATGCTCATATTGATGGTTTATTGATTCGTTCAATGATCCGGGCGGGAACCCCCACCACTTTGCAATAGGGTTCAACCGGGTCGATGACCACGGTTCCGGCCCCGGTAATGGCACCTTCTCCGACCGAGCAATCGGGAATCACAATGGTTCCCGCGCCCAGGAATGCATCGCGGCCGATCTGCACCCTGCCGGCGGTGTGTACCCCCGGGCCCAGGTTGGCGCCGTCGCCGATCACGTTGTCATGATCAACCGTGGCCCCGGTATGAATGTTCACCGAGTCGCCGATGGTGGTGCCGGTGACAATGATCACCCCCTGGCAAAGGCAGTTGCCCTCCCCAACCGTGACACCCGTGTCAAGATGGACGGTCGGGTGAATCGCGTTGACCAGGGTCAATCCCGACTTTCTGACCCGGTTGCCCAGGTTCCGCCGGGCGGCATTGTCGCCAATGGCCACGATCGCCCCGTAGAGCCCGAAAGTATCCCTGAGGAACGGCAGGTCGGCCACCGTGCCGATCACCGGGATGCCCCTGATGACGAGGTCTGTACCAAACAACCGGTCATCAACGAATCCTGCCACCAGGAACTCGGTCCCGGCCTGGATAATTTCAAGCACGACTTTGGCATGCCCGTCGGGTCTCGCACCTATGATGACAACTTTCCTCATCCGATCGTCTTTCAGGCTGCAAAATTAATAAAACAAAATGAATCTGGTCAGGAATTTGAATCACAACGCCCTTTGGCCTCTCCATAGAATTTAAGCAGGCGCGGAATATGCATTTCCAGGGAGATCTCTTCCCTCCGCCTTGCAAGATTAGCCGCGAGCATGGAATAATCGTATTTCAGGATGATCTCCCTCAACCTTGCGGGATCATCCTTGCCGATGGGAATCCCGGCTTCATACCGGCTGACGATCCACGACTGGTATACCAGGTCCTCTGATACCAGGATGGGTAGCCCGGCCTCGATATAATTGAATAATTTCAGGGCCGTTGCAACCCTGTATTTTTCTCCCGACTGGCCCGAGTGAGCTGAAAAGAACGGGAGGATGCCGAAATGGTACCTGTTCATTTCCGTGGCCATCTGGTCCTGGGCAACCGGGGTGTGAAAGTGGAAATACTCCTTTTCAAGGGCTATCTGTTCATATTCCTCATAATCCGCCCGGATGTTCGAAGGGCTGGGGTAAATGTGGAAATGGATCTTCTGCGCGTCCAGGATTCCGATCAGCCCGTGGAACTGGATGCTCCCGTAATGCGACCTGTCACGGTGCGAACCGGCCACCCCCCCGGCGTAAACAATGTGGATGTCACGCGGATCAAGGATTTTCGTATTGACCCTGAACATATCGTTGTCGCAGTAAAGCGGGAAAAAAATTGCCGGGGGTTTTGTACCCTCCCCGAACCTGCGGATGGCTATGTTGGGTTCGAGACTTTGCGCCACAATGCCGTCGGAACGGAGCAGGCAGTTTCTTTCGTGCGGCAGTTCCTCTTTGAGCCACCGGATGCCGGGGTTGAGCCCGTAATAACAGGAAAAAACATCCTGTACATCGATCAGGAAGGGTTCCTTCACTGTAAGGCGCACCAGGTCGGGATAGAAACTTTTCGGGGCGAAGGCATGGTAAAGATAGACCCCCTTCATCTGTTTGAGGATCCGCCGCAGATGATACTGGTTCCTGAAAAGATAAACGCCGTCCCATGCATCATTCGAAAACTCTTCAACAAAAGTGATCCTGCCTGCGACCAGGATTACCGAGAATTTCCCGCTCCGTCTCACCCACCTGGCCATCCTGCTCACCCTGGGCATGAGGCCTTCGCCGATGAACACAATTTTTGGCAGTGAATTACCCGCGAAACTGCCTTCAGTCCTGCATGGCAGGTTTAAACCAAGCGCGATAAAATCGGTGACGGAGGTAATTTCCCGGTAGGCGACCCGGTATATTTTTGAGAGCAATATTTTAACGAAGGCGGTTTTCAATGGCGCAACTCCCTGGATTTGCAAAATTTTCACCCGGGATCCCCGCAGCCCTGGATATGCCGGCTACGCAAATCTTCTCTTTTCATTTTTAGAATGATCTGCCGAATGCAGGCAGCAAAATTAAGATTATTTTCTATTTTTGCAGTAATTCAGCGTCATGCAGGCAAAACCTCCTGAAATGAACACCCGGGGACCAGCTATGGCTGAACCATTCATTATGAGAGTTTTTGGAATCCTTCTTATCCTTTTATTATTGCCTTTCATTGCTTTTCCAGAGGAAAACAGGGAGGGAAGCGGCAAGACCGAAGGGATACGGCAGATCGATTCGCTGCTGGAATTAGCCAGGTCCTGCCGCGACAGCAACCTGGTCCTTGCCCTGCAGGCTGCAGGCGAGGCCGGCGAAATTGCCAGCCAGGTCAAAGACATACAATGCCAGGTCAGGGCACTAACCTTGTTGTCAAGTCTGTACCTTGCAAAGAAGGAATACCTGAAATCGGTCGACTATCTTTTTAAAATAGTGGATATTTATGAAACCGCCCACGATGTCAACAACCTGATCATGGCATATACAAAGATATCCCAGTTTTTCCTGGGGATCAAGGATGACGAACTGGCAAAGAAATACGTCGAGATCGCTTCCGGGCTGGCACCCCGGACCTCAGACACAAGGATTCACGGCCAGATATTCCTGACCTTTGCTCAATACTACCTGTTTCTGAAAAACGACAGCCTTGCCGTCCGGAGCCTTTACCTGGCGCTCTGCAGTGTCGAAAAAGCAAAAGACACCCTCACAGTAGGTGTGGCATACAAATACCTGGGGGATGCGTTTGTTCACGCAAAGAGATACTCCGACGGGGTGTATGCTTACCGGATGGCCGTCAACATCTACTCACAACTGAACAATTATAGCGAACTTGCCATCATCTATACCCGGATTGCCCATATTTACCAGGAAATTGAGGACAACAGCAAAAACCTGGCCTACAACCTGAAAGCCCTGCGCCTGAGAGAAAAAACAGGACAGCTGTCCCTGGTTGCCTCTTCATTTCAGAATGTCGGGGAAGCATACTGGCTGCTGGGCAGGAAAGACTCTGCAAATTATTATCTCATGAAATCGCTTAAACTGGCTAAACAGCTCAACAACAGCTATTTCCTGGAGGCCATTTATTTCCAGCTGTCCATCTTTGCCAATGCCGAAAAACGTTACAAGGACGCATTAGGTTATTATCAATCCTGCATGGAAAACAGGATCAAGCTGAACCAGCAGCAAAGCAAATCAGATATCATCCTGCTCGAAGCCAACCGCAGCATCAGGGCCTCCGAGGCGCAGAACGACCTTATGCGCCAGGAAAATTTATACCAGGAACTCCAGTTCAACAAACGGCGCATACAAACCTTTTTTATAGAGCTGGTGTTCATCCTGTTGCTGCTGCTGCTTCTTTTCTTTGACACCCTGGTCCGCAGCAACCGCCGGAGAAAAAATGAACTGAAGGGACTCAACGACCGTCTGAAACAGGAAATTTTCGAGCGCATCGAGGCGGAAGGACGGCTTAACCGGAGTGAAGAGCTGCACCGGTTCCTCGCCGAAAACACCGTCGATGTGATTTCACTTCTCGATGCCGGGATGCACCGCATTTACATCAGCCCCTCCTGTGAAAAATTTTACGGTTATACACAACAGGAAATCCTTGCGATGGACTCCCCGCTCGACCTGCTGAATCCCACCTACCGGGTGGCGGTGAACCAAAGACTTCTGGAAATGTACCGTACGAAAAAACCAACCCGTTACATCTATAAGGCCCGCAGAAAAGACGGGGTTGACTTCTGGGCTGAAGCCAACATCAACCCTATCCTCGATGAAGATACCAACGAGGTTCGCGACCTGATCACCGTTGTGAGGGATATCTCCGAACGGATGAAGCACGAGGAAGAACTCGCCGAAAATGCAAGGCAGAAGGAGTACCTGTTGCGCGAGATCCACAACCGGGTGAAAAACAATTTTACGATCCTGACCAGCCTGATGAACATGCAGCGCGACCAGACCGCCGACACCGAACTGAACCGGTCGATCACCGACCTGCAACTCCGGGTGAGGACCATGTCGCTGGTGCATGAACAACTCTACAAGAACCAGGAGATAAGCTCGATCCCTTTCGACAATTACTTGCAGCACCTGGCCCTCATCATTTCAAGCTCGTTCGATAATGAACGGATCACGGTTGAAACCGACATCCGCCCCTGCCAGATTGCCATCGAGATGGCGCTCCCGATGGGTCTGATCATCAATGAACTGATCACCAATGTTTACAAGTATGCCTTCCCCTGCAATAATTCGGGGATTCTTTCGATCAAACTTCTCCCCGAGGAGGAGGGAAAATACAGTGTCACCATCCGCGACAACGGCATCGGCCTGCCCGAAGATTTCGCGAAAAGAACGACCCAATCGATGGGGACCCAGATCGTTCAGATTTTAATACAGCAGGTTGAAGCCCAGCTTGACATAACCAACGAAGGCGGGGCCTGCTTCAGGATCCTTTTTTCACCCAATCAATAAATAGATGGAACATCAATATGACAAGATTGCGCTCATCGGGGCGGGTACGATTGGCACCGCATTGGGCAACATCCTGGCGGGGACGGGGAAAGAGACCATTCTTCTTCATTCTGTTGAATCCCATGTTGTCGACAATATCAACAAGTCGCATGTAAACAACAAGTATTTCCCGGGACTGCAGCTGCATCCCGGCCTCAGGGCAACGACTGACGCCTCTCTGCTTGAACACTGTGAGGTCATCTTCCTGGCCATCCCGTCGGTCGTGATGATGAATTACCTGAAAACCATTTCGCAGAACCTTCCCCCGGCGACCCTGCTGGTCAACCTGGCCAAAGGTTTTGGTGCCGGGAGCAAAACGATCATCGAATGCCTTCAGGAGGAATTTCCAAACCCTGTTTGTACCATGAAAGGGCCCAGTTTTGCCGGGGAGATCATCAACAGGATGCCGACCGGGTTCACGGTCGGCTATGAAAGCCCGGAACCAAATGCCAGGATATCAGGCCTGTTTGAAGGGACCAATATCCATCTTGATTTTTCCGGTGATATCCGCGGTGTTGAAATTCTCAGCATCCTGAAAAACATCTATGCCGTGGTCCTCGGGATCACCGATGCCCAGTTCAACTCGCCCAACCTCCGGTTCCTGGTCCTGACCAAAGCTTTCCGCGAAATGCGCAGGGTGTTGAAATGGTTTGGCGGACGCGACGAAACCCTGTTCAATTATTGCGGTTATGGCGACTTTACCCTCACGGCCCTGAACGACCTGAGCAGGAACCGGACCCTGGGCCTGCTCATCGGGAAGGGATTTTTCACCGAACATGTTTCTCATGAACTGGTCCTTGAAGGAAAAACCGCCACCAATGTTTTCTACGAGGAAATTTCAAAAACAATGGCGGTTGAAGACCATTTCCCGATCATCGCCGAACTTTACCATATTTTTCATGAAAAATACGACATCTCCCAGTTCGTGAACAACATCCTGAAAATCAACGAAACATAACCTTCCCCAACGCCTATTCCTCGCCCAAATCGTATATCGTAAATCGTACATCGTAAATCTTCATTTGTCATTCGTCACTCGTCATTTTTTCTCCGTATCTTTGCACCCTCTTCCGGGGCTGACCGGTTTTGACAGCAGGGAAGTGGGATTGTAAGCATGCCGAGTGTTCGTGAGCAGGCCTCGTTAAAGTCAGTTCACATAGCCTATAACTGGCGACAATTATTCTTACAGACTTGCTGCTTAATTTTAGAAATTAAGCGCGTCTTGTCTCCCGGGAAACCCTTCTCAACGGTGTTCCGGATGAGGCATCGCAAATGTTGAGATAGTCCGGGTATTGTTCTGCTGCCCGGGCGAAATAACCGGAACTAAGAATCGGGTGGGTTCGCTCCTGACCAGCCCGGTTCCGACAACCAACCAGGAGATACGCATGTAGAAAGCATTTTTGCTACTTGTTTGGACGAGGGTTCGAATCCCTCCAGCTCCACAACGGAAACCAGAAGAGGGCGGCCCAAAAGGCCGTCTTTTTTTTTACCTCTGCCGGCCGGGCAGCCCCGTCACGGATCAGGCGGAAGATTCTACGAACAACGCAGAAAGGTGACACGAACAATACACAAAGGTTACGCGAATGAATTTGAAACAAAACTTAGAGAAGACTTAGAGCGGTCTTAGAGAAGAGTTAGAAAGGTCTTACAGGATGGATGAAAAAAAGACCAGGGAAACAAATGCCTGCAGGGCAGCCGGGAAAGCGGAACCTGTTCAATTTCCCTGAAAAACATTGGGGCGCCGCCAGGAAAACGGAAGACAAATATAGGATATTTCCGGGTATTATCAATCAAAAAGTCTGAACTCTTTTTCCGCGACATTCCCCGGGAAATCCCAGACCCTGACCACGCACAGGGTCCCGGGTTTCATCGAACCGGAATTCAGGATAACATACGCGTAATTTACATGGTTGGGGGCAGGGCCGGCCATCCCCTCCTCCAGTACGACGCTCGTGCGTTTCAATTTTCTCTTCCACCGTTTGCGCTACATGGCATAGTGGGCCGACAGCAATGGGTCGGCAACCGCCCGCCGGCCGTATTCCTTCGCACATTCAAACCGTGAGAGGTGTTTTGCCTGGTTTTCCGTCCATTTTCTCTTTGATTTTCCGGGCTGCGAGCCGGACACCCCGTCAGGCTCCATGCAAAGTTTACCTGATTTTCCTCTGAAAACCTTCATTATTAAATTTTTCCTGCCGTGAGCCATAGCCTTTTTATTGCTTAATCGGGGCTGACTATAAAAGGTAATACATGAAAACAAACTTTTTATCAACCTGTTATCAACTTAACGGCCCAGCACACTTTCATAAGCGTTCAGAAATCCGGGCAGAATGGGCCTGTGTGATTTTTTGTCCCTGCAATTTAAAATCTTTCTATCTTTATCCGCTGAAAAAAGGCATCGCATTCAGCATACATGACCGATTTTACATAACAAATACCAAGTAATTTTTATCACTCAATTATTTAAATGCCAATCTGTTAAATTATAATAAAACCGGTGAAGTATCATCTGCGTGATCCTTTATCCCTAAAATCGTAATTCGTAAATCGTCAATCGTAAATACTTAAATATGTTATTGGGAAAAAAAATAATTGTTGTTCTCCCGGCCTACAATGCCGAAAAAACAATCGCCCAGACCATTGCTGAAATCCCCCTCGACATGGTCGATGAATATGTGGTGGTTGACGATGCAAGCACAGATAATACCATCCAGGTCGCCAGCAATCTCAATGTAAAAAACCTGATCAAGCACGACAAGAACAGGGGTTACGGAGGCAACCAGAAAACGTGCTACGACACGGCGCTTGCACTCAACGGCGACATCATCATCATGCTGCACCCCGATTACCAGTATACGCCGAAGCTCATCCCCTCCATGGCCCATATGATCGCCAGCGGACTTTACCCGGTGGTGATCGCCTCCAGGATCCTCGGCAAAGGGGCGCTCAAAGGCGGGATGCCCAAATACAAATATATTTCGAACCGGTTCCTCACCTGGTTCCAGAACCTGATGATCAACCAGAAACTCTCGGAATACCATTCGGGCTACAGGGCATTTTCGCGCGATGTCCTTGAAAAGGTGAACTACCAGGCAAATTCTGATGATTTCGTTTTCGACAACCAGATGCTGGCCCAGATCTTCATGGCCGGTTTCGAGATCGCCGAAATTACCTGTCCCACGAAATATTTTGAAGAGGCCTCCTCCATCAATCTCAGGCGCAGCGTTAAATACGGACTTGGCGTGCTCCGCACTTCCATGGGTTACTTCTTTCACAAAACCGGGCTGGTCTCCCTTGCCATTTACAAGACAAAATAAAATGGGAATCCACGATTTCCCGCTTGCAAACCCGGAAAAATCCTGCTCTTGAAAACAAAACAGAAAAATATGACAGGCAATGGCCACTCCTGGAGGGGCTGGCTGCCGCACCTTATCATCATTGCCTTCTCGTTTGTTTTATACTGCAATACCCTGTTTTACGACTATACGCTCGACGACCTGATCGTTATCAAGGAGAACGCTTTTACAAAAAAGGGAATCGAAGGGTTGCCCGGCATATTCAGATATGATTCCTTTACCGGGTTTTTCGGGGTGCAGAAAACGCTGGTGGCCGGCGGCCGTTACAGGCCGCTGTCGATTGCAACGTTTGCCTGTGAATACCAGCTCTTCGGAGGCTTCAACCCGATCTTCAGCCGGCTGGTGAACATCCTGCTCTATGGGTTGACCGGGGTCATGATCATGCTCCTTTTTTCAAGGTTGCCGGTTAAAAAGCCCGGGAAAGATTGGTACCTGGCCATCCCTTTCATCGCGGCGCTCCTGTTCGTTGCACATCCCGTACATACCGAGGTGGTCGCAAACATCAAAGGCAGGGACGAAATTCTTTCGCTCCTTTTTTCGCTGGTTTCACTCTGGTTTACCCTGCGCTATCTCGACAGTAAAAAGAGCCATCTCCTGCTGCTTGCCTGCGTGAGCTTTTTCCTCGGACTGCTCTCAAAGGAAAATGCCATCATGTTCCTCTTCATCATCCCGCTTACCATCTGGTTTTTCACGAAGCACCCGCTGAAGAGCTATGTATCCTGCACGCTCCTGCTGTTTTCAACCGCTCTTTTATTTATTTTTATCCGGTTCATGGTACTTGGATATCTGAATTCACCGGAATTACCCAAAGAACTGCTCAACAACCCGTTCCTGTTCGCCACGGCCGGACAAAAGGCAGGCACCATCCTGTTTACCCTCGGGTTGTATGTCAGGCTGCTGTTTTTCCCCCACCCGCTAACCCACGACTATTATCCCTACCACATCCCGCTGGTGGATTTTACCGATGTGAGGTCGCTCGTTCCCCTTGTCATCTATTCCGGCCTGATCATTTATGCATTGTTTCGGATCAAAAGTAAGGACCCGGTATCCTGGGGCATCCTGTTTTACATGAGCACCCTTTTCATCGTGTCAAACCTTCTGTTTTCGGTCGGAACCTTCATGAACGAGCGTTTCATCTACATGCCCTCCCTCGGGTTCGTCTTCATTGTATCCTGGTTCCTGGTGAACAGGTTGACAAAACTAGTCAGTGACGATAAAAACCGGATCCTGCTGATCCAGGCAGTCCTGCTGCTGATCCTGGTCCCCTTTACCCTGAAGACCATCGTGCGCAATGGTGCGTGGAAGGACGACTTCACCCTTTTCTCCACCGATGTGAAGGTTTCCGAAAACAGTCTGAAGTGCAATACCTCTGCAGGCGGGAAATACCTTGACAAAGCCCAGGCCGATCCACCCGGGGAGCTGAAAGAACAGGATTTCCGGCTGGCCCTGCAGTATCTGCATAAAGCGGTCAGCATTTATCCCAAAAACAACAACAGCCTCATCTTGCTGGCAAACGCCCTCGTTTTTTACAAAAACGACTACAAAGGAGCCATCGATCTTTATATGAACGTGCTCTCATTCGACCCTTATGATAAAAACGCATACGGGAATCTTTTCAAGGTGCTCGCCGCCATTGATGAGGCAAAGGAGACCGATTACAAGCTGGGCATCTTATTAAAAATGAATAATTTGAATCCGGATGATCCGGAAATCAACCATACCCTCGGAAAACTCTATGGCCAGTACAAGGGAAAACTCGATTCAGCGGCATTCTACCTGGTGAAGGCGACAAAACTTGCACCTGAAGCACCGGGCGCCTACAAGGACCTCGGGATCGTATACGGCATGCTGCACGACTACCCCCAGGCCCTGCAGGCCCTCCAAACGGCTTTCAGGCTTGACCCGAACGACCAGCAGATCGGGCAGAACATCGCTGTCACCAATCATATGATCGAACAAAACAAAGGCAAATCCAGGTAATTTTTTATCAATCAACGGCGAACACCCCCGGGTGGCAATGGTAAGATCACATGGCAAAAAAAAATAAAGTATTGACCAGGAGGGACAATTTCTGGAACCTGAAAATTCTCCTGGTGCTGGTTATCACCGCCGTGGCATATTATCCCAGCATTCACAATGGATTCCTGAACTGGGACGACATCATCTACGTGATGAACAACAATATGATCAAATCCCTGTCGGCAGAGAATTTTTCAAAAATGTTCTCCACCTTTTACATGGGAAATTATCATCCCTTCATTATCCTGAGTTTTGCATTCGACTATTCCTTCTTCGGGATGAATGCCACTGGATACCATGTGCACAACCTGGTTCTTCACCTGCTCGACACCTTTCTTGTTTATGCCTTTTGCTACCTGCTGTTCGGTAAAAAAACAAACCTTGCACTGATTGTCTCCCTGCTTTTCGCCATCCACCCGATGCATGTGGAATCAGTTGCATGGATTTCCGAGCGTAAAGACCTGATGTACACGATGTACTTCATGATGTCGCTGATAGCCTACCTGTTCTATCTTGAAAAAAAGGAGTCAAAATATATCGCTTTATCCATCGTGTTGTTCCTTTGCTCCCTGCTGTCAAAGGCCCAGGCGGTAACCCTTCCCCTGGTGATGGTCCTCATCGATTACCTGTTATCGCGTAAAGTCACCCTGAAAACGGCCCTGGAAAAACTCCCGTTTTTCCTGCTGGCACTGGGTTTTGGCATCCTCGCCATTTTTGCACAGAAGGCCGACAATTCCGTCAACCCGAACGGGATATCCCTGGTAAACAGCCTGTTTTATGGGCAGTACAGCATCGGGGTCTACCTGTTCAAACTCATTTTTCCCATTTACCAGACCTGTCTGTATGAATACCCGGTCACCTTAACCGGGAAAGTGCCCTTATACATATATGCCTCCCCCCTGGTTATCCTGCTGTTAGGTTATTTTATTGCCCGTACGTGGAAAAAATGGAAAACCGGCACCTTCGGGATCCTGTTTTTTCTTTGCACCATCTTCCCGGTCCTCCAGTTCCTGCCGGTGGGACAGGCGATCGTCGCCGAGCGTTATGCCTATATTCCCTACATCGGACTGTTCATCATCCTTGGCGCACTTTTCCTGGGGTTGCTGGAAAAAACCGTGAAATCCTCGTCCCGGAACCTTTTACGCTGGGCCGGCTATATCCTCATCGCGGTATTGGCATTCACCACCTTCAACAGGACAAAGGTGTGGTTCGACAGTGTGTCGCTCTGGACGGATGTGATGGAAAAGAACCCGAAGTCGGTTACAGCCTATGTAAACCGGGGCTACATGTACAACCAGTATAAGGAATATGACAAGGCCATCCGGGATTGCAACGACGGACTCAGACTTGATTCAAATTATTTTAAGTTATACATCAACCGGGGGGTTTCCTATCGCAATACCGGCCGTTACGATCTTGCGTTCGCCGATTTCTCGACCGCCATCCGCAAGAATCCGAAAAGCTACGAAACCTACCTCGACCGGGGGATATTATATACCGACCAGTTCGGGAAATTCGACCCGGGGATTGCCGATTTCAGGGTGTACCTCGCCTTCCGCCCGACCGATGTCAACGGTGTCTACAACATGGCCGTAGCCTATTACAAGAAACAGGTTTTCGACAGCGCGGTGGTTTACTGCAATAAGGCCGTCGGGCTCTCCCCGCAAAACTCCGGTCCCTATTACATCATGGCGCTGATCAGTGAAGCAAGGGGCGACTACGCCGGAGCATTTAATTTTGGTTCGAAGGCAAGGGAACTCGGTTATGCCATCGATGAGGGCATGATGCAGAACTGGCAGGCAAAAGCAGGCATTGCGCCAGTCAGCCTCGGGCATTAATGCCGGCCCTGCCGGATGCTGATGAGTTTCTGCGCCCGATCCTTATCTCCCAGGTTCTGCAGCGTGGCAATCAGGTTATTCACGATGTTCGGGTCGTTTGGGTTGATCTTGTATCCCTTTTCCAGGTAATATGCCGACTTCCTGAAATCGCCATTCATGGCGAAAACAATCCCCAGTGAGCTTAAACATTCGGTGTTGGTGCTGTCTATATGATAGGCATTCAGGAGGTTCGCAACGGCAGAATCATTATTATGCATCAGTTTGCCGTAAATCAATCCTTTATTGAAATAGGGATCATACCGATCCCCTGCAACACGGATCAGCTGGTCATAGTATTGGATTTTTAATTCCGGTGGTCCCAGCTTTTCAACGGCAACAATGTAATTGCCAAAGGCCTTCGCGTAGTTTTTATTCATCTTCAGGGTTTCGGTGTACATCCCGAGCGCCTTTTCATACTCACCATTGTTGAAATAGGCATTGCCCAGCAACAGGGTTTCCGTTTCCGATTTGTTCAGTTTTTCAGCCTGTTCAAGGTAAAGTACGGCAAGCCGCCTGTATTCCCTGATCTTCACGGTATCCTTTTCGGTCTCAAGTTCGATCAGGATCTGCTGCCCGGCGGCCCGGGTGATGATGGCACTGTTCTTCGAAGTCTGGACATCAGTAGTATAGAGGGTGAAATCATTTTTCCAGTCGAAATTACGTGCGAATGTTTTTACAGTAAACATAACGAGTACCATACCTATTATATAGGGTGTGAACCGGGTGAACCTGTATTTTTCAGCTCCCTTCAGGATCAGCCATACAAAGGCAAGGATAAAACCAAGCGATGGGATGAAGGCGAACCGTTCCCCCATGAACGGGCCTATTGAAAAAAGCAGGTTTGATACGGGAAACAACGCAACCAGGTAAAACAGGATTCCGAAACCCGCAACATTCCTGCGGTATGCATAAACAAGGGATCCTGCAGTTAAGGCAATATACGCAACCATCGGCAGGATGGACCGGAAATCGGCGAGTCCGATGTAAGGAATGTAAAAAGGGTAATAATCAATCGTAAGCGGGTGCGGGAAAACCAGCAGTTTGAGATACAGTCCGAGGGTGTAAAATGTGGTTCCGTAACGTTCGGAAAATCCCTTTGCATACATGAAGGCATTGCTCAGGATGTTGTCGGGCATGGAGGGTTTTGAACCCCATCCCACGACACTCTGGCGGATCAGCAGGAATAAAAGAAAACCCGAGAGCAAACTCACCGAAACGGCAACCACCGATTTACGGAAACTCTTTTCAGTTCTGAAACAGTAGAGGGAAAGGGGGATGAGTAGCAGGAAAGGGGCCGCACTCTCCTTTGACAAAAGCGCCAGGAAAAAATAAAATCCAGCCAGGACTGCCCGAAGTGGTTTCGCGGACGCGGCATATTTCAGGGTTGCATCCCAGGCAAGCAGGGCAAACAACATCGCCATCAGTTCATCGCGTCCCTTGATATTGGCAACCACTTCGGTATGGATCGGGTGGCAGGCAAAAATAAGGACCGCCAACAGCGACAGGCTGGAAAAATAATCTTTAACACTGTTGAATTTTAACTTATCCCTGAATAATGACGAAAATACCCGTAACATGACCATACATATCAACCCGAAGAATAAAACGTTGATAAAATGGCTGAAATAGGGGTTTTCGCCGAAAACCTCATACTCCATGCTGAAGGTAATGAGCGACAGCGGGCGGTATCGCCCGCCGCGGAACAGGTTCTTCTGCCCGGTAAAGCCATAAAAGCTGTCATTCAAAAGATGACCGGGGATGCCGCTCAATCCCTGCTTCGTGAAGCGGTTCTCGTGAACGACACTGTAATCGTCATATGCGTACCGGTTCGGGATGCTGTTGGAATAAATCAGTGTTCCGAACAGGAATACCATTAAATATAAGAGGTTCTTTTTCATGGGCGGGCAAGAGCGTCGGACATTATTACTTTATATGATTGATCTGATGAACATTGCATTTCTGTTAAAACAATTTACAATTGGAATATGGAAGCCAGTCAGCCTTACATTGGCTTTACAGTCCACCATCGCAATTCCATAGAGCAATAATAATCAAAAATCCGATATGAGTATTTCCCTCACCATCACTCCGCAAAAGGGCAGGAATGTTTATGGCTTCAAAACAATATGGCTATTGTATGAGGATTCCCTGCTCGACTGCAACTTTAACCAGCTGGGCCGTGTTGCGCAGTTCGAGTTTTTTCAGGATATTCGTTTTATGCCGTTCGACCGTTTTATCGCTGATGAAGAGTTTTTCGGCAATCTCCCTGGTGACCATTCCGTCAGCCAGGGCCCTGATTATTTCAATTTCGCGCGCGGTGATCGATTGCAGGTTGGTCCTGAAGTCAGGTTTTATCTGGGAAAAGTTATGTATAATAATGTCTGAACAATGCTTATCCAGGTAGGTTTTCCCCCCATGAACAGCGCGGATGGCTTCAAACAATTCGTGCGGGAGACAATTTTTGGAGAGAAATCCCTTGGCCCCGTGTCGCAGCATTTCCTTGATGTACTGCGGATGGCTGTACATCGACAGGGCAATGATCTTGATCCAGGGCATTTTCCCGTCGATGATCTTGGTTACCTCGATACCACTCATTTTCGGCATGTTGATATCGATGATGATGACATCGGGTTTGTTTTCTTCGAGCAGTTGCAAAAGGACGACCCCGTTCTGCGCCGAGCCAATCACCTCAAAATCTTCTACCTCGTTAAGCAAAGTTACCAG
>Ga0118677_10000948_pt1 | contig 62143 bp, 38 predicted proteins | sample AliMusrvi5mmetaG_FD_86154 | JGI IMG/M metagenome (GOLD analysis project Ga0118677, IMG submission 86154) | reverse complement strand
TCGAGCCGCATCAGTGCACCTCGAAATCGGCCTCCGAAACCCACCGGACGATAGCCCACCTGCCATCAGCGCCGACTCTGTGAGAAATGGCGGTTAGCGTTGGACCTCATGAGCTCCGATGGTCGGCTTCTTCCCGACGGGCACCGGGTTGCCCCAGAAGTCCCGCCCTCCGTTGCCTTCGATCGGCGTACCGGCGCCGGCGCTCTTGGAGCCACTACGGAGCTGATATCCCCGGAGCGAATCGAGGCCCGCCCCGCCGCCCCCCGGCTTGTTCAGTAGCGGGTCGAACTGCAGCGCTTGCCACTCGGCGGGGACGTCCTTGAAATTGCCATAAAAAAGGTTGTTCTGGAACGTGATTCGCGTCGCGCCACCGACCCCCGGCCGGGTCACAAAGGTGCCGTCGTCCACGGGCTTCCGCTTCAATCCCGCCGCGTTCCTGCCCGTACCATCCGCGTAGAAAACGTTATTCGAGACCGTCGTGTTGTCAGCCCAGTCTTTCCCGCCACCCTCCCACAGGAACAAATCCAAATCGATGTCCTTGCCTATATAGAAGGTATTGTTGTAAATGGCGATGTCCTTGATCGGACCGCCCGCGTGGAACAGGCGCGTGTGGTCGTTCTGGCTGATGTTGTAACGCACCGTCGTTTTGATGCTGTCCTTGCAACAGATCAGCAGGAAGCCACCGTCGTTGTCGTGCGAATAGTTGTACTGGAAGATCGTGTTGGTGCAGGAGCCGTCCGAGTCGAACGCTTCGCCGTCCTTGGTTCCCTTCAAGCCGCTGACTTCGTTGAATTGGATCACCGTGTTGTCGGAACTCCACGGCCAGATGCCGGCCGCGTAATCGTCGCAGCGCATCCGGGCGCCGCGCACTACGTTGTGCTCGACCAGGGCATGGTCGCAGCCCCACACTTTAATAGCGTCTCCGCCGATGTCTTCAAGCAAGTTCTTGCGGATGACAACGTTCGTACTGAGCAGTTTCTTGTCGCCGTATGGCACGTAGCCGCAGATGCCGTTGCGGTCCGTGCGCTCCAGGTGGTTGTTCTCGATCAGCAACCCGTCGAATCGGCTCCGCACCTTCGCACCGCCGTTCTCCCAAACGATTCCGTGGCCCTCGCCCGCGTCCTCTTTGACCAGCGAGCCGTTGACGTCGTGCACGTCGAGGTTTTTCAGATGGATGTGACGGACGGTGCCGTAGTCCCAACTCATCACGCGCACGCCGTAGCGGAACGGCTCGCGGGTCGGACCCATGTTCGTGAACTGGAGATTACTGACCTCCCAATACTCCTGGTTCCGGAGCAGCAGCGCCTCTTGGAATCTCCCACCGGCGGCGATCAGCGGTTTCTCGCCCTGCCCAAACCGGTCGATGACGATCGGGCTCCCCGCACTGCCGGAACCCAGCGGATGCAGCTGGCCGGTGTAGGCCGTGCCGGCCTTGAACAGTATTGCGTCGCCGGGCGTAAACGTCGTGGCGTTCACCCTGTCCAGGGTCCTCCAGGCTTGAGTCGCGGAGAAGCCGGTGTTCGAGTCGTTCCCACCAATGCCGTCGATGTAGAAGGTGCGATTGGGTGGGGCCGCCAATGCGGTCAGCAGCGGCAGGAAAGCAAATGAGGTCAGGAACTTGATCATAGTTGCTGCCGGTTCAGGCGCGAATCGAGTCTGCCTCCGCCTGAATCGACCTGAGCATATCCCAGCGCGCGGCCCGGCGCTCGATTGAGATTCCGGCTCGCCTGTTATGCTGAACTCGATTATGGACGGAAACGCGCACCCGAGCCGGATTCGCAAGCCAGGCCGCCGGAAGAAGGGCGAGACTCGTCTGGGATTCGATAAGGCAATCTGCATTGCGGTACTGCTCGCACTGGGCTCCTGCAAGCCATCCTGGCAGCCTGCTGGGTCGGCCTCGGCCTCGCAGTTGAAACCCGTAAATCTGGTAGTCGTGACGATCGACACCTTGCGGGCCGACCGTCTTCACTGCTACGGCAACAAGGACATCGAGACTCCGACCCTGGACTCGCTCGCATTGCGCGGCGTCCTTTTCGAGAACGCGGTCGCGCAGACTCCGCTGACTCCGCCCTCGCACGCCAGCATCTTCACAGGGACGAACCCGAACGTACACCACGTACGCAACACCGGCGGATTCGCGTTGCAGGCCTCGCCGGTCCCTATAGCCAAGATCCTGCAAACTCAGGGCTGGGATACGGCTGCATTCATCGGCGCGTCGGTGCTGAAGAAAGCGTCGGGCTTCAACCAGGGCTTCGACGTCTACGACGATCAGATGCCCAAACCGGAGAAGAGCCTGGAAGAGATCGAGTATCCCGAGCGCCGGGCCTCGGTCGTAGTCGATCACGCCCTCGGCTGGTTGAATGCTCAGACCGGCAAGCCATTCTTCGTGTGGCTGCACCTCTACGACCCGCATGAGCCCTACGCGCCGCCGGCACCGTTCAGCGAGAAGTACAAGCGTAACCTCTACGACGGCGAGATCGCTTACGCCGACCAGCAGTTGGGCCGCTTTCTGGATGCGGTGGCGAAGAAAGCGCCCGGCGGCAACACCCTGGTCGTCGTGCTGGCGGATCATGGCGAAAGCCTGGGCGAACATGGCGAATTCAACCACGGCATTTTCCTGTACGATGCGACGCTCCACATCCCGTTCCTGATCGCGGGACCCGGTGTGCCCACAGGTGTGCGAGTCCAGCAACAGGCCAGGACGATCGACGTTCTGCCAACCGTACTTGAACTCATGGGCGGCAAGGCTTCCCCGCAAGTCCAGGGTGTCAGCTTGATTCCCGCATTTTCCAGCAAGAACGTGACTACGACCTACTCCTATGAGGAGACGCTGTACCCGAGGCTGAATATGGGTTGGTCGGAGTTACGCGGGATCCGCACCGCGCGTTGGAAGTACGTGCGTGCACCGAAACCTGAACTGTACGACCTGACTCAGGATCCTGGCGAGAAGTCGAATGTACTTGATGCCCACCCCAAGGAGTTTCGCGAATTCGAGGCGCAGTTGAGGGCCCTTAGTCCTGCGGGAGCGGGCGGCGTCGAGAGGATCGCTTCAACGCAGGTTGATTCACAGACAATGGCGCAGCTCAAATCACTCGGGTACCTTTCCGGCATGGCTCCAAACGAGGTGGAACTGAACGGCAAGGGAGCTGACCCGAAAGCTCACACATCCACGCTGCGCGCGTTCCAAAGCGTCTTGGGGCCGGGTTCCCGCTCGATCCCGAGCGCACAAAGAATCGCGACTCTGCGCCAGGCGCTCTCGGACGACAGCATGAACCCGTCACTCTATTTCTACCTGGCGGCCGAGTATGAAAAGGCCGGCCAGTATGGCTTGGCGATGGGCGTTTACGAGCAAGCCCAAAAGCAGGGCATTTCCAATGGCCGGCTGCTGGCACGCAGGGGAGACTTATCGTTGCGCGACGGGAAGCGCGAGCAGGCGATCGCCGCCTACGAAAGGGCCGCTCAGTTGAATCCAACCGACACGGGCAGCCAGGTAAACCTGGCGACGGCATATCTGGAAGAGGGCAAAATCGCCGATGCCGAGCGCTGTTTCCGGTGGGTGCTGACTATTGAAGAGAGCGCGGCCGCATACAATGGCTTGGGCCTGATTGCCATTCAAAAGCGTGACGCCGCGGCAGCTCGAGTTCACTTTGAGCGCTCTGTCGCGCTCGATCCGAACCTGGTCGAGGCGCAATTGAATCTCGGGTTGATCTATAAGGAGGGCGGAGACATTCCTCGCGCGAAGGCTTGCTTCCAGGCATTTATCGCCAAGGCTCCTCGCGCGCAATACGGGAAACTCATCCCACAGGTACAAGCGGAAGTGGCCTCGATGCGCTGAGAGGGCGTTAGCGGAAATGAGACTGTTTCAATCATTCGTGGCATTCCTGGGGGGACTTTGCACCGTGGCGGCTCTGCACGCGCAGAGTGCAACGCCACCCCTCGTTGGAGTTGCCTGCAATCTTCTGGTGAGCGAAGACGAGCGGCACGAGGGCCTGAACACACTTCATGCGGGCAAGTACGCGGCAGCGGAGAGAGCATTTCAGAATGCGTTCGACGCCTGTCCCAGCCAGCACTCCATCCTGCTTGATTTGTCCCGGGCTGAGCTCCAGGCGAAGACGCTTTCGGAAGCCATCCGGAGTGCCCAGCGCTTCCTCGAATTGGAGCCAAACTCGATAGATGGGCGGATCGTTCTAGCGAACGCCTTCTTCATGGCGCAAAGACCTCAAGACGCACTGCGCGAGTCGGAGGCGGTTCTGCGGCAAGAACCGGCATTGGCGGTCGCGCTGAAGTTGAAGGGCAACGTCCAATACCTGACTGGAGATCTGGACGGCGCTTTGGCGACTTTCGTAACGCTGCTCGATAAGCATCCCGAGGACGAGGAAGGCCCCTACATGCTGGGGCGCATCTACTATCAGGAAAAACGCATCGACCATGCGACCGGCCAGTTTCAACGCGTGCTGAAGCTTAACCCGAAGTCTTACAAGGCTTACGACAATCTGGGGCTTTGTTACCAGTCGCTAGGGGATACCGAACTGGCCACACGCTATTTTCTGACTGCCATCAAGCTGGTTGACAAGGACCATCCGGAATACGATTGGGCCTACGCCAATCTGGCAAGTTTGCTGCTGGACGCGGGCGATGCCGAAAAGGCGTTCGGGTTCGCTTCGAAGGCAGCGACGCGCAACCCGAACTCGGCGCGCAACTTCTACATCGGGGGAAAGGCGCTGAGCAAATTGGGCAAGCACGAACTCTCCGCAAACTGGCTCGAACGCTCGGCCTCACTGGATTCGAAATACCCGGAGCCGCTCTACTTGTTGAGTAGAGTCTATTCGCAACTCGGCCAAAAGGAGAAGGCGAAGGAAGCGCTGGAGCGATTTGAGGTGGTGAAGAAAGACGCTCCGCGTGAGCGGAGGTAGCTGTGACCGGAGCTATCACCCCATGAACCGGCGCGCCTTTGTCCTCTCGCTGCTCGCCGTGCCGCGCGGCGCGAGCGCGGCACATGCCCAGGCGGCAGCCCTGCGCCTGCCGCAGTTTCGCGATGCCACGCCGCAATCGCGGATCGGCTTCCAATGCAACGGGAGTCCGACATCGCAGAAGTACCTGATCGAGACGATGCCCGGGGGCGTAGCCATGTTCGACTACGACGGCGACGGACGCATGGACCTCTACTTCGTGAACGGCGCGAAACTCGACGATCCGATGCCGCCGCGCAAGGAACCCGACAAGACGGACCCGCGCTTTTGGAACCGCCTGTATCACAACAACGGCGATGGCACTTTTACGGACGTCACGGCGAAGGCCGGCGTGCAGGGGCGCGGCTATGGCATGGGCGTTGCCGTGGGCGACTACGACAACGACGGCCATACCGACCTGTACGTGACGAACTTCGGCCGGAACATTCTGTACCACAACAACGGCGACGGCACGTTCACCGACGTGACCGACAAGGCAGGCGTGGGTGGAAGCGGCTGGTCGTCGAGCGCATGCTTCGTCGATTACGACCGCGATGGTTGGTTGGACCTGATCGTCACGCGCTACATGCAATGGGACTTCGAGAAGAACATCTGGTGCGGCCCGCGCGAGCCCGGCTACCGAGGATACTGCCACCCGGCGTCATTCAAGCAGGCGACACACCTTGTGTTCCACAACAACGGCGACGGCACGTTCACCGACGTCTCCGATGCTAGCGGGATCGGCACAGTGCCGGGTTACGGGTTGGGGATCGCGTTCAACGATTACGACCGTGACGGCTGGCCGGATATCCTGATTGCGAACGACAACGTGCCGGAGCAATTGTTCCACAATTTGCGCAACGGGAAGTTCGAAGAGGTCGCGCTGCGCGTTGGCCTGGCCTACGACGAAGACGGGCGCACGTTTTCGGGGATGGGTACGGATTTTGATGACTACGATAACGACGGCTGGCCTGATGTGGTCGTCGGCGCATTGGCGAATGAGAAGTACGCACTGTTTCGAAATCGCAAGGGAGAGTTCGAGTATGTCTCAGGTCGTAGCGGCTTGGGGCGGATCAGCTCAATGCACAGCGGTTGGGGCCTTAAACTGATCGACTACGACAACGACGGTTGGAAGGATCTGTTCGTCGCGCAAGGTCACGTGATGGACAACATTTCGCTGTCGAGCCCATCGCTCAAGTACCTGGAGCCGATGTTGCTGCTGAAGAACGACGCGGGCGTGTTCGAGGACGTTTCCGCCCTCAGCGGGGACGTGCTGGGCGTGCCTCGAGCCTCACGCGGCGTGGCTTTCGGCGACCTTGACAACGACGGGTTTCCCGATGTCGTCGTGAGCTGCTTAAACGCTCCCGCGGTGGTCCTGCGCAATGGCGGCGGCAACGGCAACCACTGGCTGCTGGTGAACACCGTGGGGACCTCCAGTAATCGCGACGGCATAGGCGCTCGGATTCGCGTTGTGAGCGAATCCGGCCTCGAACAATTCGGGTTCGTCACGACGGCGGGCAGCTACCAGTCGGCCAACGACAAGCGGGTCCACTTCGGACTGGGTCAGGACAAGAAAGTTAAACTGCTTGAGATTCTGTGGCCGAGCGGCATAGAACAACGCCTTGAGGGCATCACCGCGGACCAGATTCTGACGGTGAAGGAGCCGCCGCGGGCAGTGAAGTGAGCCGGTTTGAGATCCAGGAGTGAACAACTTTGAAGAAGATGTCGGTTTGTTTCGGGATTCTGGGTTCGTGCGTTGTGGCCCTAGCGGGAGGCGCGGCATATGCCTATCTCGGCCCCACCGACGCATCGCAGGCCCAGCGCGTGCCGCCGATTCGGTTCCGCAACGTCGCGGCGGAGGCCGGTATCGACTTCGTTCTTGAGAACAGCGCCACGCCCGAAAAGCAATTGATTGAGACGATGCCGGGCGGGGTGGTGGCCTTCGACTATGACGGCGACGGCCGCATCGACATTTTCTTCACGAACGGAGCGGGACTGCCTTCGCTCGAAAAGAACCAGCCCAAATTCCGCAATCGCCTCTACCGGAACATCGGCGGCATGAAGTTCAGGGACGTGACTGAGGAGGCGGGCCTCGCCGGCACTGGCTATTCGATGGGCGCCGCCGCCGGCGATTTCGACAACGACGGGCGCCCCGACCTGTTCGTCGCCGGGGTGAACGCGAACCGGCTTTACCGCAATCTGGGCGACGGGAAGTTTGTGGACGTTACGAGGCGGGCGGGTATCCGCGACGACGTGTGGTCGATCACCGGCGGGTGGTTCGATTTCGATGGTGACGGGAAGCTCGACCTCTTCGTAGTCAACTACCTCAAGTGGTCGATCGCGAACACGCTGTTTTGCGGCGACCCCAATGGGGCGCGCGCCTACTGCCACCCCAAGCTCTTCGACGGACTGCCCAACACGCTCTACCGCAACCGGGGCGACGGGACTTTCGAAGATGTGTCCCTGACGGCCGGGGTCGCGCAGCAGACCGGCAAGGGTATGAGCGTGGCGTTTGCCGACTACGATGTGGACGGCCGCCCGGACGTCTACGTAACCAACGATAAGATTCCGAGCTTCCTCTTTCACAACCTTGGTCAGGGGAGGTTCGAGGAGGTCGCGCTAGAGTCTGGCGCTGCCCTTCCCGACCACGGCAAGGAGATTTCGGCGATGGGCGTGGACTTCCGCGACTACGACAACGACGGGTTGCCAGACATCGCCGTCGCCGCCCTGGCAGGCGAGACATTCCCGCTGTTTCGTAACGTGGGTAAGGGCCTGTTCCGGGACGCCGCCTATGTCAGCCGCATGGGACAGCTCACCAACCGGCGCAGCGGCTGGAGTCCACTCTTGGTCGATCTCAACAACGACGGCTGGAAAGACCTGTTCGTATCCGGCTCGCACGTGAACGACACCGTAGAATCGTTCGAGGCCACGCCGTACCGCTCGCCCAGCGCCGTGTTTGCCAACGCGGGGGACGGGACGTTCCGTGATTCCTCGGCCGATGCCGGCCCCGACTTTCAGGTGCCGGGGGTACACCGCGGCGCCGCTTTTGCCGATTTCAACGGAGATGGCAAACTGGACGTCGTGGTGAGCCTGATCGGCGGGCGGGCGGAATTGTGGCAGAACGACAGTCCCGCGGGCAACACCTGGATCGACGTGAAGCTGACCGGCGTCCGCAGCAATCGGGACGGGATCGGGGCGCGCGTCCAAGTCGCCAATCAACGCAACCAAATGACGTCGAATGCCGGCTATGCGTCGTCCAGTCTCGTGCCGGTCCACTTCGGCTTGGGTAAGGCGACTCAAGTGGATGTTGAAGTACTGTGGCCGAGCGGCACGCGGCAGACGCTCAGGGGCGTTCGAACGAATCAGGTTCTGGCGGTTCGCGAGCCGGAGAAGTAACCCCCTGCGCCGGGTGGAACTTAGGGCGCGGTGATGAGCGGCTCGCTCTGCCCGTTTGCCGCGCTGCGGCTGAGGAACTCCCGGTACTCGCGCAAAACTGTCGCCGCCCGTTCGTGCTTCCCGGCTGCCTGCAGGGCGGTTGCGAGCTGGTACCGGCGAGTGCCGTTTTCGTCCTCGGCGAGGGAGGCTTCCAGGTGACGAACCGCCAGTTCCGGGCTCCCTGCTTCCAGCAGGGCCTCGCCCAGTGCGGCGTGCGCCGCCAGGAACTTCTCATCCAAGTGGACCGCCTTTTCAAGGTAGGGCAAAGCTCGGAGAGGATCGCGTGTGGCGTTCAGCGCCAGTCCGGTCAGGTAGTTCAATTCAGCCGACGACGGCGCCTTGTCCAGCAGGGCGCTGAGCAGCGGGAGCGCGGAGACGCAGTCATTGGCATGACATAGCGCCAGTGCCAGCCGCCGCTGGAGTTCACTGTCGGCCGGCGCGAGGGTCAGTGCCTCCTTCCATGTTGCTGCAGCTTCGCGATAGCGCGCCCTGAGTTCGTGAGCTTCGGCAGCGGCGGCATAGCTCTCCCGGGAGGGTGGCAGCTCTTGCTGTAGGTGCCTCTGCGCGCGCAGCGCGAGTTCGCGGATCGCGAGTGCCTGCCAGTAGAGGTGATCCGGAATGGTCGATGTTGACGCCGCAGCCTGCTCCCAGCGGCCAGTTACAAAATCGCACTCAGGCGACGCGCCGCCACACTCCTTGGCAGACTCCTTCGCGCGCTCCTGAGCGGCCCAGTCAGGATGGGCGGTCTGCTCGTAGACCTCCGCAAGCTTCGTATGCAGCCCTCGGAAGGTCGGCTGGAGCGCCAGGGCCTGCCGATAGAGCTGGAACGCGCGGGCGAACTGCAAACGGTCCAGTTCGAAGCCTCCCGCGAGAGCCAGGAACTGCGCCGAAGCAGGAGCCTGCTGCTCAAGTTCTGAACGCACGTCTATCGTCCAAGCCTCATAGCTTCGCTGCAGCCCGTACCAGGCGCGCGGACTGTCTGGCATCGCGTGGATGACCAGATCGTACTGCGCCGAGGCGTCACGCGGTTGCTGACTGGCCAGAAGTGCGTCGGCAAGCATGAACCTGGCGTTGAGATCGTTTGGACTGATCGACAAGGCCCGACGCAGGGCCTCGACGGCGCCTGCGGCATCTCCCACCTTGAGTTGACTGGCACCCAGGAATAGTAGCGCCGGAAACAGATCCGGCCGCATACGCAAGAGGCGCTGACATTGCGACGCCGCTTCGTGGTAGCGGCCCGCCTTAAACTGGGCGACCGCTAGGTTGACCCCAATGGACAGCTCGTTTGGAAACGCGGACTCCAGCTGTCTGTAGATGGGGATCGCTGCCTCGGGTTTACCCGCCTCGACGAGAGCGTTCGCCCCAGCGAGTTTCCCGGCGGCGTCCCGCGCCGTTTGGGGCACCGTGTTTTGAGACGGCGAGCCCGCGAGAGCTGCCGCTAACGCGGCGGCCAACCAGCAAACCGGTGCCCGGGAAAGGTCCATCCTGACCAGTTTGTCACCGGAACTGCGCGCGAATCCAACGGGCCACGCCAATCCTCGTTTGCTCGCGCCACCACGCCCTGCGGCATTGAACGAAGAAACAAGCCACAGCTTTCCCAGATCCGAAAGCAAACGGAAGGGCCGGCCGACGGTTGCCGGGCAACGCTCGCCAGACGGCAATACGGCCGCCATTTTCCAACTTTTTCGATATGGGATATTCAGGTCGGAAAATTTCAATAGTAGGTAGCCAAGTACAACATCCCATGGGGCATGGCTCCGCGGTCCTTGACAGAAGGAAGGAAAGGGAATATAAAATCTTAGGTTCGTTTCGCAAAAAAAGACAAGTTTGCGCAAGTCGCCGAACGGCCGCCAGAGGGTGGCAGAGGCTGGCGCGGGCCGGTATACGGTAGCCCGTTACCGGATTCGGATTGAGAAGCTCTGAAATGGGGGCGTATGTTTCGTAAAAGTAATCTCCTCATAGTTGCCGTTTGTTTGATCCTCGGCATGCTGAATGCATGGGGACAGGGAGCGGTCAGTACACTGAATGGCACGGTTTTGGACGCGGCTGGGGCGGTTGTTCCGGGCGCGGCAGTAGTGGCAATCAACAACGACACGAAAGTAGAAAACAAGACGACGTCGACCTCGGCTGGCGCGTACACGATCCCGTACCTTCCGCAAGGAACGTATACCATTCGTGTCACCATGTCGGGCTTCCGGCAGGCGACCGCCGAGAATGTCATCCTGCGCGGCGCGCAGACGTTGACGGTCAATATCAGCCTGGAAATCGGGCAGGTGAGCGAAAAGGTGACAGTGAGCGACACCCCGCCCTTGCTGGAGGCAGGCACTGCGGAGATGGGCAGCTACATCAACCAGGATGAATTCAAGGCGTGGCCGATCGTCACGGGCGATGGTCAGCGGCAGATTCAGGAGTTCATTTTCGATAGTTTGCCCGGCACCACCGGCGGCACGTTCCAAGGCTCGATCAACGGCGGACAGCAATACTCCCACGAGATTCTGATCGACGGTATCGCACTCGGACGCGCAGATCTTTCCGGCGGGAACAACAACGAAATGAGCCCGTCGCTAGACGCGATTGGCGACTTCAAATTGCAGACCGGCGCGGTCGGCGCCGAGTACAACGGCGGCCAGACCGCTGTCGCGAACTTCAGCCTCAAGTCCGGAACAAACGGGCTGCACGGCGCCGCGTTTGAATACTTGCAGAACGAGGCGTTCAACGCCGCCAACCTGAGCACGACGACCTCGGGTGGGAAGAAGGGCCGCTACCGCAACAACAACTACGGCTTTTCACTGGGCGGACCGCTGCTCATCCCGAAAGTCTATGATGGCCGCAATAAGACATTCTGGTTCACGAATTTCGAACATGACCACGTGAACCAATTGGACTTCAATGGCTTCACGACGCTTTCTCCGGTCGCTTACCGCAACGGCGACTTCTCCCAGATGCTCGATCCGACCTGGAGTGGCAAGAGCCAGGCGGGAACTTCCGTCGGGACCGACCCTCTCGGACGTCCGGTCGTCTTCGGGGCGATTTACGATCCACACACCACCCGGAGCACGGCGAATGGCGTAGTCCGCGACCCCTTTCCGGGCAACAAGATCCCCACCTCGAGTTTCGACCCGGTGGCGACCAACATCCTCAAAGTCGGACTGGCCGATCCGACCTACAGTTCGATGATCCGCAACATCGCACAGCTCAGCTCCGGCCAGCCGTTCTTTAACGAGAGCATCTATCTCTTTAAGATCGATCAGATCATCACCGACAAGCACCGCGTTTCGTTCTCGTTCAATCACGGCGATCGCCAGCGCAACAACATTGGCGGTGGCAGGAATCTGCCGGTTCCCGGACTTCCGACCAGCGGCTGGCAGGACCAGCACACGCCAAGTCAGATGGGACGATTCTCCGTCACTTCTACCATCACCCCGTCCTTGATCAACAACTTCGCTCTCGGTTACAACCGCTTCCTGAACGCGAATGGCGCTCCTCTGGCGACTGTGAACCAGGGCTGGGCGGACAAGATCGGGATTAAGAATACCTCCGGGACCGTCTTCCCGCTGTTCACCTTCGGCGGCGCCGATTACCAGGGCGGCACGATCAACAAGATCGCAGTCGGATCGTATGGTGCGGGCGCCAATGGAAGCGAAGTGCTCAAGGACGACGCCACGAAGATTTGGGGCAAGCACACTTTCCATTTCGGGTACCAGTACACCAGCTACTTCTACAACGAACAGAACTACTCGGATTCCGGCAGTTTCGCCTTCCGTCCCACGGAGACCTCTCTCCCCGGCTTCAGCACCCAAACGGGCAATGCCTTTGCCAGTTTCCTGCTGGGCGCGGTGCATAGCGCCAACCACAACATCGCTGGGCTCAGCGATGGTTTCCGGGGACCGTACCACGCTTCCTGGTTCTCCGACGACTTCAAGATCACGCCACGCTTGACCATGAATCTCGGCATGCGCTGGGAAGTGATCTCGCCGTTCTACGAGAGAACCAACCGCATGTCTTACATCGATCTCTCCCAAGCCGATCCCGCCGCCGACGGGCGAATGGGTCTGCTAGTGTTCAAGAATCGGCCTACAAAGACCTTCTGGGGCGAACTCGGCCCACGCTTCGGACTCGCTTACCAAGCCAATAGCAAGATGGTCGTTCGTCTCGGATACGCGATGATGAACACACCCCCGATCACGAACAACTGGGGCTACGGCGGATTCACCACCGGCTACAACGCGAGCATCAGCATCGCCGCCGGCAGCAGCCCGACCGGATTTGCACAAGATCCGGCTATGTACCTAAGCCAGCCTTTCAAGAGTCTGGGCTATGCTCTGCCTGTGACCGATCCGGCCAGCGGCCACTTCAATGCCAGCCAGACTGTCGCGCCCGACTCCAACCGTCCTGGATATATGCAGAACTGGAACCTCACAGTACAGTACCTCTTACCAAGGTCCACCATCGTGGAACTCGCCTATGTGGGCAACAAGGGCACGCGCATGTGGGGCTTCGGTCAACTGAATCAGGTTCCCGCAACGAATCTCAAGTTGGGCGACACCCTGCTTGATCCTGTTTCTGCCCACCCCCAGTACAATCCTTACAGTGGTTTCCCCACCGACCAGAGCGTGGCTCAGGCGATGTTGCCGTATCCCCAATACTACGGTGTGAACGACTTCTACGCCTACAACGCCGGCTCGAACTACAACTCGCTGCAGGTCACAGTCACCAAGCACCTCACCAACGGGTTTGGCTATCTCGCGGCCTACACCTGGTCCAAGACCATGGGCTACCAGGACAACCTCGGAGCCATGGGCTACGGCACGCCGCAGGACTACTTCAACCGCAAGTTGGAACGGTCCGTAGCTTCATTCAACTTCCCGCAAACTTTCAAGCTGACCTGGAGCTACGACCTTCCGGTCGGCAAAGGCAAGAAGTTCGACTTCCACATGGCGAATTACGTGTTAGGCGGCTGGCAATTGGCTGGTCTCCACAACTACTCCACGGGCTCACCTATCGCGGTTTACTCCTCCGGACTCAACACGCCGGCAGGATTCGGGAACATTCGCCCCGACGTTCTCAACAGCAACGTCACACTGGGCAGCATCCCCTCGCACACCGATTGGAGCGTGCCAGTGCAGTGGATAAACCCTGCCTCCTTCGCTAACGTCCCCACCACCGGCAACGGCGTCCCAACTCGTGTGGGTACGGCCCCCAGAAACCTCGATTACCTCTATGGACCGAAAAACTTGAATGAGACTTTCCGTATGTCCAAGGCTTTCCCGATCGTCAAGGAGAGTATCAAGTTCAAGCTCGGAATGACGCTGACAAATCCGTTCAAGCGGACTCAGCCTTACGTCACCGACACAACTGTCGGCGACTCCGGGTTCGGCCAGTTGCTGAATGGCGGTGCGGGCCGCACTATGCAGCTCGATGCGCGTGTCGACTTCTAGCGCGCTGTAGCGTTTTCCTGGGGCCGCGAATACGTTCGCGGCTCCGCCACTTTCCAACCGATCGGTTAATGCCGATTGCGACAAGAGGGGCGTCGTGCGATCTTGCACGGTGCCCCTCAGTTTTTGCCCGCGATCACGTCCGACCCCAGGGACTGGTTTTTGACTCTCGGCCTTCCTGCTTACTGCGGCGCTGTTCCTTGATCGGGAGTTTGGGATTTCTGGAGATCTACGGGCACCCCCGAGTCGATGGCAGCCTCGAATGCCGTCTGTGGGCCGGCCGGTTCAGGCGTAGCGTCGCTCTCGCGTGGCTCGATCCGCATATGATGATTACGGAGTCTGCGTCTGAAATGCAATACACAAAACCAACGCGCGTAGCCGCATCGGGTCCGATCGGTGGAGTAGACGTGGCGCTGTCTGCCGGGTCTCTCGCGTCGCGCCGCCAATTGCTGCGTGGTTTGGGTGGCGCATTGACGATCCCATTCTGTGGGCGATTTTCAGTCGGAGCCGAGCAGCCGCCTGAAACTTACACCAACCCGATAGGTGTTACGATTGCCGATCCGTACGTGCTGCGCGAACCCGACGGGACGTACTTCATGTACGGGAGCGGCGGCGGCGATGCGGGCAGCCCAACCGCCTATCCCGCCTTCCGCTCCAGCGATCTGATCCATTGGACGTCGCTGGGCGAGGTGTATCACCGCAAGCCCTCCGATGCCTGGTGCACCGACTTCTTCTGGGCACCCGAGGTGTACCACGTCAAGGACCGTTACTACATGGTCTTCAGCGCGCAGTGGCGCAACAACCCTGCGAACGAGAAGGAGAACTTCCGCATCGGCGTCGCAGTGGCCGACAAGCCGGAAGGGCCATTCCGCAACCTCCATAACGCGCCGCTGTTCGACCCGGGCTACCCCGCCATCGACGCCGACGTCTTGTTCGACACAGACGGCCGCATGTTCATGTTTTACTCGCGCTGCTGCTACAAGCATCCCGTGGAGAGCGAACTCGCAGCATGGGCGCGCAAGGGAAAGCTGTACACCGAAATTGAAGAGAGCTGGATCTATGGCGTTGAGGTAAAGTCCGATTTCAGCGGCACCATCGGCGAGCCGGCCATGATGTTGCGCCCGCCGCTGACGCTGGGGGACAAGGGCACAGCCTGGGAAAACCTGTCGGTCACCACCCACGAGGTGAACCGCCGCTGGACCGAAGGTCCGTGCGCATTCAAACGCGGCGGCACCTACTACCTGATGTACTCGGCCAACCACTACCTGGGCGAGAACTACTCGCTGGGCTACGCCACGGCACGCCATCCGCTCGGGCCGTATCGCAAAGCGGTGAACAACCCGGTGCTGCGCAAGGACACAGACCGCGGAGGCGTGGTCAGCGGCCCTGCGCACAATTGCGTCACGCTGTCGCCGGATGGCACCGAGATGATGTGCCTGTACGCGGGACGGACGAAGCCGACGGGCGACCGGCGGGTCCTGTTGATGGACCGCATGGAAATCAAGCAGGACGGCACGCTGGTGGTGCATGGTCCCACGACCACACCGCAACCGGTACCGTCGTTCAGGAAGTCCCGCAAAGCTTGAAGAACGCCGTATCGGTGGTGTGTTGGCACCCGCTGAGTAGACTAATTACATGCTGTCTGACTCTGTCACAGTCACGTCCCGCCGCAGCTTCCTGGCCGTTGCGGTGTGGGGTTCGCTCCTTGCGATTACGTCCCTCGCACAGACGTCTATCGTCAATCCGGCGGTCGTTCCGACAGACCGGCTCCACGAGTCCTGGTGGGCGGAGCGGCACACCGCAGTACTCGCCGCCGTCCGGGCTCACCCCGACACCCAATTGCTGCTGATCGGCGATTCGATCACCAACAACTACGACAAAGCGATCCTGCCCGACGAGAACTTCCAACCCACGTGGAAGCGGTTCTATGAACCGCGCAAGGCGTTGAACCTTGGCTACAGCGGAGACACGACGGCGCATGTGCTGTGGCGGCTGGAACATGGCGAAGTGAGCGGACTGCATCCGAAGGTGGCGCTGGTGCTGATCGGCACCAACAACACCGACTATGCCCATCACACCGCGCAGCAAACGGAAAGCGGGCTGGATGCCGTAGTGGCGTCGCTGCATCAGAAACTGCCAGAGACGCGCATCTTGCTTCTCGGCATCCTGCCTAGCGCGGTGTCCGCGAGCAAATCGGAAAAGGACCGCGAGGTGAACCAGTATCTTGCCGCGCATTACGGCGAAACCCCGGGCGTCACCTATCTCGACATTGGCTCGATCTTCTTCACGGATGAGGAACTGAATGCCGCTCTCTTCTACGACCCGCGCCTGCCGCACCCGGGCAAGCCGCTGCACCCCGACACGAACGGGCAGCGCATGATGGCGGAGGCCATCGAGCCGACGCTCGCAAAGCTGATGGGCGACCCGCCGCGCGTTCCGCTCGCGTCGATGACGGATATCAACACGGCGCTAATCCCCGTCGAGCGACTGGAGATGGACTCGTACGATTGGTACGACAGGCACCATGCGGAGTTGAAGCTGCAAGGGGCCATCAATCCGCAGGTGGTTCTGATCGGAGATTCGATTACGCACTTCTGGAGCGGTGAGCCCGCGAGCAAGCCCGTCAACGGGTCGACCGCGTGGCAGCGTGCATTTGGACGCATGACTGTGCTGAACATGGGCTTCGGCTGGGACAGAATTCAGAACGTATTGTGGCGGCTGAGGCAGGGAGAATTCGTTGGACTCGCCCCGCGTTGGGTGGTGCTCCATATCGGCACCAACAATCTCACGGGCACGCAGAATGCACGCGCCAGTACGCCCGCCGAGATCGTTGAGGGCATCGCCGCGATTTGCCGCGAGATCCGCAGGCGTTCGCCCGAAAGCCGGATTGTGCTGATGGCCATATTTCCGCGCGGCGCACTGCCCGGCCATGCCCTGCGCGAGCCGATTGCGAAGACCAACGAACTGCTGGCGCAGCGCTTCGCCGGCGAGTCGGCGGTGACTTACCTCAACATCGGAGAGCGCTTTCTGTCTGCGGACGGGACGCTGACCGCCGCGATCATGCCCGACGGCACTCACCCCAGCGATGCAGGTTACCAGATCTGGGCAGACGCGCTGATTGCGGCAGGCGTGAAGCCGTAGCCGGCCCGTCATACCGCGCTCCCCGAACCGGGCTTACCCGGCGAGCGCATTAGTGCTGACTGACTTCAACCTGCGGGCGTAGGATACTCATACCTTTATGCGAATTTCACCTTGTGCCCACCTTCACGACAATCCGCCTGTTCTCCTGTTTGGGGGCGGCTTTCGCAGAGCGTTGCTGATGCTCGCCATGCTGGCAGTCCCTCTGCCGGAGCTCGCGCAAACCCTGGCCGGGCCCTCTGGGTGGACCATCTACATCACCAACGATGCCTGCTCGGATTACACCTGGGGTTTCGACGAGGCGACCACGCGCCGCGCGTTCGCCGACGTGGTGAACGCGCACCTTGACGAGATGACGCGTACCGACCGCGAAGCGGCTTACAACCAGGACCGTTATAACCTCTCGATCACGCAGGAACTGGACGCCTTCCTCGAACGCTATCCGCAGCGCAAAGACGAGTTCTTCCGGCGAGTCAAAGAGGGCCGCATCTCGATCGGCCCTGTCTACAACAACGCCTTGTGGGGCTTCCAGAGCACAGAGAACATGCTCCGCACTTTTTACCCCGCGCGGCGTCTTGAAAAGCAACTGGGCACCCGCATCGATGTGGTCGAGCACATCGAGCACCCTGCCCTGCCGTGGGGCGCGGCGACTGTCCTCGCGGCCAGTGGATTTCGGTGGCTCTCCATCCCGTTTCTGGACTTCGATTCGACTTTTGCGGGACTCAAGAACCCTCCACTTTTCGTGTGGCAGGGTCCCGATGGCGGGAAGATTCGTGTGGTTATGGACCGGTTTGCGTCGGGCAAGCAAGGCTACTGGCAGGGCCGCTATCTGCTAGAAAAGCCCGAGCGCATCGAAGCCGAATGGTTGCCCGCGTACCAAGGTCTGCCGGATTACCCCGTGCGGGCGATTCTCGCCAGCGGAACGCACCTGGACAATGGTCCAACCAGCTACACGCAAGCCGCGGGCTTCGCAGACGCCATCATCCGGTACAACGCGCACACGGGTGTTCATCCCCGTCTGGTCAACTCGACCCTGCCGATGTTCTTCGCCGCAATCGACGCCGCCTCACCGAGGTTCGAAACGCTGCGAGGAGATTTCGGCCACTCCTGGGACGTCTGGCCCGTCTCCCTGGCGGGCTACGCCGCGGCCGCGCGTCTAGGCGAGCGCAGCTTGCTTTCGGCAGAGGCGCTGCTCGCCGCCAGTGCGCGGAATTCCGCAGCGCTCGACTCGACGCGTGAAGATCGGATCAAGGCCGAATGGAACTGGATCATGCTTGCCGATCACGCATGGAATGGGATCGACGATGCGAACCGCCACGTCAACGCGGATCTGCGCCATCGCTGGGGCGACGAGCTGAACCAGAGGGCGGATCAACTCGCCCGGCAGGCCTGGCAGTCGGCCGGTCTGGCTCTGGATCCAAGGCACCTCACGTTGTTCAACGGACTCTCCTTCGCTCGCTCCGCGCTGGTGCGTGTTGAGGCCCCGGCGGGCGTAGCCGGCGTCAACTGGCGAGGCAAATCGCTGCCGTCGCAGATCGTCATGGAAGACCATAAGCGACTGCTTTACTTCGTCTCGCCGGACGTGGGCGCCTATGGATTTGCTTCCGTTGAGTTTTCCGCAGCTACGGATGCCCGGACAACGCTGACCGCCCATGTCGACGGTCTCGAGAGCTCGCACTATCGCATCCGTCTCGACCCACACACGAAGCTCATATGCAGTATGGTGGACAAATCAACCGGACGCGAGGTGCTCGCTACGGGTGCAAGTCATGCGCTCGGAGAAACGGCATACTTCGACGGCCGCGAACACCGCGTCACTGAAGCGAGCGCCGAGGTGGAAGCGCTTGGCCCTGTGCTCGCGCGCGTCAAAACGCGCGGCGTGATCGAAGGCATCGAGATCGTCTCGCATATCACCCTTTACGCCAGTCTGGACCAGGTAGACTTCGACATTCGCATCCACAAGCCGCTCTCGACCAAAGAGGAGCGGCTGACGGAGAGCTTCCCCGTGGCCCCCGCCGGCGCGACTTTCCACGTCGATACGATGGGCGCCGTGATCCGCCCAGTGCCTCAACCGCAAGGCGACCTGCTTCCCGGAGCCGATACGCGCCGTTTTGCCGTCCAGGGCTTTGTCGATGTAACGGCGCCGGACGGTTCAGGATCGGCGATTGTGCCACTAGAGGCGTTTGCATTGCGTAAGGATCTTGAAGGCATCACCTTCGAAGCCCTCGGCAACGACCAGAACTACAAAGAGACGACCCACGATCAGGATGGCGTAACGGACTTTCGTTTTCGCTATGTCCTCCGGCCACACTCGGGTGGCTACGACAATGCCGCCACAGTCGCCTGGAGCCGGTCGGTTGCCACGCCGATGTTGGCCGTCGCGGGCCAGTTGCGTAGGCCTGCGCGCTCCGGACCGCGGTTCGACGAACGGCGGGCGATTGCCACGGCGTTTAAGCCTGCTGAAGAGGGCGGGATGCTGCTGCGGGTGTGGGAAACCGCTGGACGATCCGGTCCGCTAGATGTCGCAGCGCATGGCTTCCGCCGGGCGGTACTGACAGATCTGCTGGAAAGAGAAATACGGCCCCTGCCGATTCGGAGCGGGCATCTTCAGGTGCCGTTGAATACCCTTGGGTTCGCGGCCGTTAGACTGATCCCATGAGCGGGTCACTGGTGCCACCCACCCGGCGACCGCGGGGTTCCTCCGCGCACGACAGACTGGGTAGGGTGCCGACGCGCGGTGGAGGTATCATCCAACAATGGAGAGCGATGCCATGAACGACGATCGCCTGCTGCTGCTCTCGTCGGCTGACAACGTCTGCGTGGCGATACAGACGATTGAGAGAGGGTCGAGCCTAGCCATCGGCGGTGACTTGTTGCAGGTCGAAGAGCGCATTCCGTTGGGCTTCAAGGTGGCTGCGCGGGACATTGCCGTAAGTGAGACGATCATCAAGTACGGAGCACCGATCGGCTCCGCCACGCGCGCGATCTCCACCGGTTCGATGGTCCACGTGCACAACATGAAGAGCGATTACCTACCCACATACAAGCCGAAGGTGCACGCCCGCCATGACCCTCGCGACTGAAATCCTCGGATATGCGCGGACAGACGGACGCAAGGGCATCCGCAACCTCATCGTCGTCGCCTACCTGGTGGAGTGCGCCCACCATGTGGCATTGGAGATTGCTTATCCGTTCCGCGAGCGCGGCGTCCACCTGATCGGCTTCGGCGGCTGCTACCCGAACGAGTACGCCGATCGCATGATGCGGCAGCTCTGCACGCATCCGAATGTGGGCGGCGTGCTCCTCGTGTCACTCGGATGCGAGAGCTTCGACCGGCGTGGCCTTGCGCGCGCGGTCCGCGATTCGGGGCGTCCCGTCGAGACGCTCGTAATCCAGGAGGAAGGCGGCACGCGCAAGACCGTGGGGCAGGGGCGCGCCTGGATCGAGTCAACGCTGGCTGCGCTTGAAGCGACGCTGCGGCAGCCGATTGGCATCGACGAACTCGTCGTGGGCACGATCTGTGGAGGCTCGGATGCGACTAGCGGGCTGACCGCCAACCCGGCCATCGGGCGCGCCTTCGATCTCCTCGTCGCGCAGGGGGCCGCAGCCATTTTCGAAGAGACCGGCGAACTGATTGGATGCGAGCACATCATGGCTGCGCGCGCTTCGAACGAGGCGCTGGGCGGTGTGTTGTTAGCTGCCGTGGAAAAGGCTGCGCGCTACTACACGGTGTTGGGCCACGGCAGTTTCGCTCCTGGCAACGCCGACGGCGGGCTGACCACGCAGGAAGAAAAGTCGATGGGGGCCTATAGCAAGAGCGGCAGTTCCCACATCTCCGGGTTGATCAAGCCGGGCGACGTCCCCACGACCGGCGGGTTGTATCTGCTGGACGTCGTCCCCGATGGCGAAGTCCGGTTCGGTTTCCCCAACATCAACGACAACGCCGAGATCGCCGAGTTGATCGCTTGCGGATCGCATTTGATCCTGTTTTCCACCGGCCGCGGTTCCGTGGTCGGCTCGGCAATCTCGCCGGTGATCAAGGTCTGCGCCAACCCCGAGACCTTCCAGCGCATGGGCGATGACATGGATGTGAACGCCGGTCGCATTCTCGATGGTACGGCCACGCTCGATGAAGTGGGGCGCGAAATCTACGATCTCACGGTAGCAACTGCCCAAGGCAGCCAGACGGCGTCGGAATCACTGGGTCACCAGGAGTTCGTACTGACTTACAAGAGCTTTGATCCGATTGGCCCGGCTTGTCTTCCGCTGCCCGCACAAGCTGGAGTATGAGCGGTCGAGGAAGCGGAATCTCGATCAAGGTCCGGCGTGCCCCGTAAACGTTGTCTTCCCAAGCTCGACATGCAGCCGGATCGAAGAGATCCAAACGGGTCCCCGATCCCGGTTGTAGGCTGGATTCGATACGTGCTGGAGATCAAGGCTCGCGAAAACGCCTGGCAGCACGCGCAGGCTGTAGTAAGTCTCCGCGATGTACTCCGGCCTATAGCTCAGGCGGCCGTCCCCAATCAGAAAATCGTGGCCTCCTTGAGCCAGGTACCCGGCATGTACGCTGGACAGCCCACTCGCCGTGAACTCGGTGGCGAATGTGTCGAACGGCCTGTGCCACCGCCGACCGGTAACTGAAACGCCACCGGTGGCCAGCCGGTCAATGGCCGTGAACGCGAAACTCTCCGTCTTCCCGTCATTCCAGCCGAGTCGCGCGAACACGCCAAAGTCGGCGGTGATTTCCTGCTCCAGGTTGAGCCCAAAGCCATATTTCAAAGTTCCGTTGCGTCGAGTCAGCGTGACATCCGGAGTGTCTCCGCCTGTCGCCGACTGCCGGATCGCCGCAGAGTAGTTGCCCGCGTTAGCGCGGTTCTCATAGTTCAATAGCCTGAGCGTGCCGGGGTGCTTCCCGACTTCATAACGGTATTCGCCTTCGAAGACATCCCCGCGGTTGCGGAGAAGCCGGCGGTCGAAGCGCAGCCCATTCGCGACTCTCGGCATGGCGGCACTCGCGTAACGCAACGACCAATGCCGCGTGTGCAATTCGTGCATCCAACCCCAGGTGTAGCCGCGCACGTCGGCGGGATAATCCCACGCACCGTTGTACATCACCGCCCAGCCCATGAACTGCGACCGCGGATCGTGCGAGTAGCGATTGTTGTCGAAGAAGTCGGTCAGGGTGAAACGCCCCGCCGTGATTGTATAGCGGTTCATGGGACGTTGCCCGGCAAGCTGGTTGGCATCGCTTTCGACCGATTCCATCTCCGAGCCGAATCCTAAATCGTGGGAAACATATAGCCTCGCCACATAGGGCTTGGGCGTGGCCGACGCGACGCGCGGCAGTTCCCCGTTCGATGAATTTGCCAGGCCGTTTACGCCGCTAAAGCCCCGCCCGCCGGCGAGTTCCGGATCGAAGTACAACTGCGTGTTCTTGTCCAGACGCAAGCCCAGGAACAGGGTGGTGGTCAGCGACACGTCGCGCTCCATGTAGTCCTGCAGGCTGAATGCACTGGAGTACGGCGATTGAAATGTCCCGTGGTATTGACCGATCGAAGTGGCCTGGTAGAACAGGTTCCACCGTTCCAGCTGCGCCAGCCCATCGGGCGTCCCGCCTGACGTCTGCCCAGGGGGCGCGCCTCCAGTCGCTGGCGGTTGAGTTTGCTCCTGCGCTGCCACGCTCAGGCTAAGCAACATCAGTGCGACGGCGGCACGGGCGAAACGTGCAACGTGCACCCCACTGGCAGTGACTCCGTAAGCAAGCACTGTCAACTGCATCCTGTTCCAGTTCCGTGTAGCTCGCATCCGCTCTTCGCTTGTTATGATCCGTGCGCCTTTAGCTAGAACGAAGCGCGCGGCGCAGCCTTGGCCGGTGCATCGATGCTGCGGTCGTCGAATCCGATGTCGTCCACGAAAATGCTGCCGTCCACTGCTTTCGCGGTGGTCAATCCGAAGTGAATCTCGCTTAGGATCCTGGGATTGAAACCTTTGATCTGGTAGAGATCCGCGAGCGGAATGACGACCTCATGCCACTCTCCGTCAAATAGCTTGGGGCAGTACTTAAGGACCTCAACCTTCACCGTGTGTTCTTCGGGCGTGTCGAGTTTGTCGCCATTGCACAGTAGATTGACCCGCAGGTTGCCCCCGAATTCCCCGTCCGTCTTGATCCAGAAGCTCAAGTTCCGCATGGCGCTGGTGTCGGTGCCGACGCTCGTGCCGGTCTTGAACTTGAACCAGTTCCAACCGGCTCCGATCCACTCGCTGCTGCCCTTGAACTTAAACTCCAAGGCAGTCGTGCCGCTGTGAACAACCGCGGTCTGCGGCAGAATCGTCGAAGTCGTAGGATTCACCCAGCCGGCACCGAAGTTCGCTGCTTCACCGTCCCAGACGATGATCCGTTTGATGGGTGCCGACTGCCCGGATTCGGCCCAAGCGTGCAGCCCAAGTGTAAGTAACGAAAGGGTGATAAATGACAATTGCATGACTGTGATTCTTGCGGCGCTAAGCCTCAAGTGTACGAGACAGGCTGTGCGGTCTGCCTGTCTTTTCGGACGCGAGGCCCCGAGTTCTCTGTGGATACTTGAGAGAAATGCCTCGCCAGCCATGCGACCTCAATGCTCGAAACACGCAGGGCCCAGTGTCCTGGATCGGGCGCAATCGTCAGCGCGGCCAGCGCTGGGCCAGGGACGGAAAAGCAGGGAAAGCCAGGTGGGGCTCCGCCTGGTACCAATATGCGACTGAGGCGACGTCGTCGGCCAGAGGCTGATAGCGGCCGTTGGGCCACCAGCCCAGGGCTTGGATGGTTAGTTTGAGTTCCTTGTGGAAAGCTACTGGATCCTGGATATGCCAGCGGTAAAGGCTCCACTTGGGAGGTCCGTCCTTGCCTTTGTGCTCTAGAGTGTTGCCCACAAACGCGGTCGAATAGATTTCTGGAAATCCGTAGCTACCTCCGAAGTAGTCCTCTGTGCCGGTGCCTGCGAGGGTTGGGAAGGTGCCGTCGCCGTCGATGTAGAACTTGACCTCACCCTCGCCGAACCAGCCGTCGGAAAGCTGGGTCCAGGCGAGGAAAGTGCCCACATAGCGGCCTTCGCCCCTGGTTTCGACGATCTTGTATTCGGGGTGGCTGCGATCCGTGACCGCGCGGCGCCATTGGGCGTGGAAGTAACCGGCATCGGCGGGCACGGATTGTTCCGAGTAGTCTATCTGCCACGTGAGCAGGTCGAGCTCCTTGTCCGAGTCATTAGTGAACGTCGCGCGGGCGGACCTGCGGAAAGGCATGGGCCAATAGCAGTTGAGGGCAGCCTTTGGCAGCACGACCACGGCGGCGGAATTGACGCGTGCGAATTCGTCGTGACCGACCGCGAAGAAGTCGGTCAGGGGAGCTTCAATGGATGGGCCACTCTCGCCGTCCCAGTAGAATCGCAGCACGGCGGCGCGGCCATTGCCCAGCCATTCCGGTGCAGTGGCCATCCAGATGTGCTGGATGACGCCGGGTCCCGAAACGTCCATCAGGGAAACCGTGGAGTGGGGTTTGACCTTGATGAACGGGCGCACCTTCCAGCCCTGGCCGAGGTCCAGAGCGGCATTGGAGAAGGCTAGGTCGGGGTCTGCGGGGTTTGGCACGGCCAGTGCGCCCTGACCTTTTCGACCAGTGGGGTTCTCGGGAGAGACCATGCGGTTGTTGGCGTTCGGAGTGAGTGTGGGCAAGGAGGCGAGAGGCGACTGCGCGGGCAGGATGCAGGCCGCTAGCGTGAGTAAACCGAGCACGCGGTGGAGCATGGGTTGATTATGTCACCGGTTCATCGGTTTGGAGACTTGACGGACGTTCCGCCGACCACCCCAAGCTGCACCGGATACTTCAAACCAGCAGTGTTCTCTGCAACTCGCCCGAGTGCTGTGAGCGTTGTTGCAGCTAACCGGCGGTGATATCCTCCGCGCGGATGCCGGTTCGTGGGAACCTTGTGGTTTGAGCGGGGATTCCAGGAGGAAATTCGAAATCGAAGCACCACTGATGCGCGGACCTATGATTCTTCTGCTGATTTCTGCCGTAGCCCCGGCACGGGAGGCCCCCGAACCCTCAAGCCCTAAGTCCGTTGCGAGAGTGCGGGCCGGAGTGCCGCTGCGTGTCGCACTTGAAAGTCGTGTCGCGATCTGGCACGTGGGCGATAAGATCCAGGGACGCTTGGTGGAGCCCATTTACGCTTTCGATCGACTAGTGATTCCGTCGGGGAGTTTGGTGGAAGGCCATGTTGCCGAGATCGGAAAGGTCTCGGCAAGCCGTCGCCTGAGAGCCGTTTTATCAGGGAGTTTCACGCCGGCGCGCCCAGTTCGCGCGCAATTTGACACCCTTGTACTGGACGACGGTTCGCGGCTTCCGCTTCGCACGAATCTCGCGAATGGAACGGAGCACACTGCCCGAGTTGCGGCGGAGAGCAACAAGGGAACTGAGCACAAGTCCGCTCCGAAGCGTGTTCGAGTGGGGCTTGAAGAAATGGACCGTGCCGCGATTCGTGCTTTTAAGGCACCAGGTAAGCTGAACCGGCTAAAGTCGACGCTGCTCGGCATGCTTCCCTTCCAGCGGCAAGTCTGGTCCGTGGGGACGCTTTTCAATGCGGTGTTGCAGGAGCCGCTCAGCGCACCGGAGTCAACTGGTCACGAAATGACAACCAAGCACGCAACCGTTGTGGAACTGCAGGATCAGGAACTGCGCGCGCGCCTGATTACTTCGATGAGTTCTTCGACCGCCAGCACAGGGATGCCAGTTGAAGCGATCGTCACCCGGCCATTGTTTTCGTTGGAGCATCACCTTCTGATTCCGGAAGGCAGCCGGCTTTTGGGGAACGTTATACGGACGCAGCCTGCCCGTCGCTTCCACCGCAATGGGAAGCTGTTTTTCGTCTTCCGCCAGCTTGAACTGCCAGCAGGCACTGCACAAGCCATCCATGGCCAACTGGAGGGCCTGGATGCCGACTTGGATTCCCACCTGACGCTGGACTCGGAAGGAACAGCGCGTGTCAGCAGCCCCAAGACGCGGTTTATTCTTCCGGCCATTTCGGCGGCCGTTTCTGTCTTGTCGTTTCATCAAGACTACAACGCCAAGGGCGTTCCCGATCAGGACATAGGAGGCCGCGCCGAATCGGGGGCGGTTGGACTAGGTTTGATTGGCACCTTGATAGCGCAGACCTCGCGGGCCCTGGCATCGAGTATCGCGATTACAGGCGCTGCGCTCAGCGTCTACACGAACCTCTTGGCGCGAGGTGCGGACGTGGTTCTTCCGGCGAACACGCCGCTCAAGGTCAGCCTCAGTCCGCGTGGCGGTGAGGGCCGGGGGCAATCGGTGACCCGAGTGCTCCATTAGTACCTGGGTGCCACGATTCGGCCCGTTCCAGGCTCAAGAGCGCCGGATGCACCCCGCCGGCTTGTTTTTCCGCATCCGCTCAACGGCGCAACAGGGCCTGAGGCCCGGCGGTGATGAATTGACTCGACGGCGCGGATTAGTTTGGTTCCGGCAAAAGAGTGTCAAGCCTTAACCAGGACTTCCAGCACTGTTGGGCCCGGCTTGGACGGCGCGGGCGGCAGGTCCACCTCCAATCGTGAAGCCACCTGCCGAAAGACTAGCTTCTGTCGTGTGGGCAACACCGCCACCTCGCGGACTCTGTCGGGAAACTCCGCGACCTCCAATGCGCGCTCAGGCCAGTCGAATACCTGGAGATAGATCTTGCCGGGTTTCGCTGTACTTCGAATCGCACTCATCCCCTGGACCGGCCCGTAGCTTGTGCCGTAAATCGAATCCCGGTTCGCGGCCATCCACTCGCCAACGCCGCGCAGCCTTTCCTCGGCTTCCGGTGGAAATGTGCCATCCGGGGTTGGGCCGACGTTCAGCAGGAAATTGCCACCGCGGCTGGCCACTTCGGACAAAGTGCGGATCAGCTTGTCGGTTGTCTTGAAGTTCTTGTCGGACGGGCAGTAGCCCCAGGTGTTGTTGAGCGTCATGCAGGTTTCCCAGAGCTGAAACTGCTCAGCGCCCGGGCGTGGGGTGGTTGGATACGCCTTCTTTGAGTACTGGGTCAGCGACTCGATCACGTCTCTTGGCGGGAGCTTGTGCTGCGCCATGGAGTCCGCCAACTGTGCCAGGATGGCCCCGTTCAATTCGGGCGCACGCTCGCTGCGCTTGATCGGAATCCCCGCCGGGAAGAACTGCTCAGGCGTGACGAAGTCGCCGAGATCAGGGCCTAGCCGGTCGTTCACCAGTGTCTTCGGACTAAGCTGCCGAATCAGTTTGTGGAAGCGCTGGGGATCGTACTTGTCCTGGCCAAACAGGCCGTCGAACCAAAGGACGGCCACATCCCCGTACTTCGTCAGCAGGGTTTGGAGGTGCGACTCCATGTAGTCCAGATAGCTTTTCCATTCTGGTCGTGATGGCTCGCCTTCCCAATTCGCGGTGGCGGGCTTGCTCACATCGCGATAGCCGGGATGGTTCATGTCAGGCGGAGAGTAATAGAAGCCGAGTTTCATGTTGGCCGACTTGCAGGCCCGGGCGAGTTCCGCCGCGATGTCGCGGCCAAACTTGGTCTTCGTGATCTTGTAGTCTGTTCCGGGAGCATCGAACATGCAGAAGCCATCGTGGTGCTTGGTTGTGAGCACGATGTATTGCATGCCGGCCTGCCGGGCCGCCGCAACCCAGGCGTGGGGGTCGTACTTCACCGGGTTGAAACGCTGCGGCAACGCCCTGTATTCGGCCTCTGTAATGGGCCCGCCCTGTGGGGAGAGCTTGGGAAGCATGATCGGCCAGGAGGCCTCAACGCCCGCCACCGAGTAGGCGCCCCAATGCACGAACATCCCGAATTTTGCATCTCGATACCAGCGGGTCCTGTCATCGTCGTGTGCCAGTCCGCGCCCTACCGAAAGGCCGGCAGCGGATAGGGCGGCGGCTGTTCGCAGAAAGTTCCTACGATTGGTTGGTCGCATTTAGTGTTCCCGCATGATCCTATCGCTTGGCCGCGACTTATTCAACACGTCGCCCGGCGAGTCAGAAAACGGGTGAGGTTCCGGGTGGTTGGTGCTCAGTGAATCTCGCCTCCGGCGATCGAAAACGCAAGAATGCCGGCGGCATCGGCGGCTCGTCCTTCTCCAGGCGTAATGGAGACTTGACCGGCCTGGACCGTTATGGCGTACTTGGCGCCCGGCGTCAACCCAACGACATACTGTTGCGTTGTAGCTGGGTTGTAGTCGTAGACCAGGGGCCATTTTTGCGGAGACTCCCTGGCGAATGCTACGACCGTGTGTATATCCGCGACCTGCACTCCATCGCAATTGCTCCCGTGCAGGACCGATAGCGAGTGCACTCTGTCGGCGGCAGTCGCCAAGTCGAACGCCGTCAGCCAGCGTTGGACGGGGCCCGCCGGTGTTGGCGGCCGGACCTCCAAGCGGTCCACTACTCCGAAACCACCCTCGTCGATCAGTTGCACTTTGCGATCTTCCGGGAGGATGGAGAACATCGAACCTTTGAATGATCTACCGCTTTTTATGTCGTATCGCACTAGGCCCGGTTCGCTCGAGACGAGCGAAGCGCCAGCTATGAAGTGCCATGCGACGAATTGGTCGTAACTAGGGTCGGCGATCTTCGTCTGGTCATACGCCAGGAATAACTCCGGCCTTAAATAGAACAGATCTCTCGTCCAGGAGGTCACCGCTTTCGTCCCGCCGCAGGCCGTTTCCTGGGTGGGAGAGGGATACCCGATGGGGTAGAAATTGTCCTCCAGAAACGATGCCCTCCCGTACACGAACTCCGCTTGCTCCGAACGCCGGGAGATCGACGAGCGATTCGGCTTCATGCATTCGTCTATTGCTCCCGGTCCATAGTAGCCCTGCCGCCAGCGCGCTCCCGAGTTCACGTGGAATGTGTTGGTGATCTGCGGCACGCCTTCACCCAGCGTCAGATTGTCGGCATAGACGACCTTCCTGGCTTTGTCGAGTTCAAACGAGGCATTGGCCAGAAACGACTGTCCGCCGCGAGAGATCGCGATCGATCCACGGTCCTTGTTGTCCTTCCCGCCCTCGACGGAATGCACGTTGGGTCCGGCAATGAAGGAGGCCCAGACCGCGGAAGTGGTCCAATCGGATCGCATCTCCAGTTCCCCGGATCCGGCGGAATAGAAGCTCAATGGCAGTGTCTTGTAGTCGGTCGCGGGAGCATGCGGATTCCAGAAGAGGAATTCATTCCACCCGAAGTCCCCGAAAGGTGCTTTGGCGCTGAACGGGGCCACGTGCCTCAGCGCCTCAACGGTCTCCTTGGCGTATGACTGGAAATAAGGGGCAAAGTCCGGATGGTACCTTCTCAGATAGCCGCTTATGGTGTACAACGCATCGGCATTCAAACGGGCCGGGTCTTCACCGTTGAAGAGCTTCTGGCGCGTATTGAATGTGGTGCGATTGGGCCACGTGTGGTGGATGATGCCCTTGGCTGCGCTTAGCCCCCAACCGAAGCCAGGTGCGGGCGTTGTCGTCAGGTCTATGCCCTTGGCCGACTGCACCGCCGCCACTGCCCAAAGGTAGTTCTGGGTTGCCAGCCAGCCATAGTTGGCTCCGTCCGGATGGGCGGTATCGACGAGGTAGGTGTTGAAATACTTCTGCACTCCGGGGCAGTCGCCGCCCTTGCAGGTCCGCGGCTCATCTGCCACGCTGTAGGTCCGGGCTGTGGCTACCCACTCGTTGTTGTACCAGGAGTTCCAGAGTGCGTCGCCCTCCGGGTCGTCGCCTTCCAGTGCCAGAGCGGCGAACAGCTTAGCGATGAACTGGCCGGCATAGTAGTTGCCCGCCGGGTGAGCCTGCCCGTACCCGTTGCGCTCAGTCTCTCGAATCCAGCGCACCGCCGCAGCCCTCAGTTTGGCGCGCAGTTCGGGGGTGATTGCGTCATAGAACCAGTCATAGCCGATTGCGATCGCCACGCCGTAGTAACGAGCGCCGTAACCCTGGTTTACGAGACAGTCGTGGGCGAGGTTGGTTTGCAGCGCGTTGCCGGGGGGCGCGCCGTTGAGAATAAAGCGGAAGTTGTCAATCAGCGTGATCGTCCACGTGCCGTTGACATTGGTATTTCCGAGCACACCGGTTATCCGGACCTGATCGCCGCTAGCCAGATTATGCTGGTAACTTTCCACAATCAACGGAGTGGTGACCGCTGTTCCGTCCGGAAGAGCCACGGGTACGCTCTCGTTCGAGTTGACCGAGCCCGCTACGTGGACTGTGCCGAGCACGAGGGCGGCCGAGCCTCGATCGTCCGCCTTCGTGTCGGACTTGACGATGAAAACCTTGCCACCGGCATGGAACATGTCGCCGGCCTTGATCGTGCCGCCCGGAGTGAAGCCGCGCACCGGAATCGACTTCGAGCGTGCTGCAACGGCTCCGTCGACTACTGGTGTTGCGCCGGTCCAGGCAGTGCCCGTCACGAAGGAAGAGTCGTAAATGTAGCGCTTCTGGCCCGCCTTCTTGCCAGTTAAAACCTGGGCTTCGCCGGGCGCCGTAGAAATGATATCCAGGATCTCGAAGGCTTTGGCTGCGTACTTCTCTGCCCGCCCGGGATTCGAAGGGAGGATGACGTTGTAGCACAGCCCCAGGTTCATGATCGAATCCCAGTAGCCGTTGAGTTTGCCGGCCCCCCCACCCTGATAGCCCAGCCCGATATTGGGATTGCCGGAGTTCGCCCTGGCATAGTCGCCCTTCGGCGCAAAGTAGTCGTACCGCCCCTGCTCGCTCTTGCCGGGGTACACGACACCGGGCAGATAGGCGTCACAATGTTCCCTCAGAGCGCTCCATTGGGCGCTCCCACTGGTCGAATTGCGCAATGCGCCGAGCGTGGCCACATCCAGGAAGATCCTGGGATGCGGTGTGGCAGCGTCACACTGAATAGACAAGGAGAACAGCATGGCCAGCGCAATGCCATGCTTCCTCAAAGCGGCAATAACCCCTGGTTGAATAGCCAAAACCGCACCTCCGCTCGTCTGGCAATAGTGTCGCAGGTTGTCTTTCTCGACGGGCTGTAACCACTGGGCCGCCTGATGCGGCGGAACTGTTTCGCCGCCGAGATATGCCATCATTCCGGACCGAGCCGGATGGTGAGTCAGCGGCGTAGACTCACATACAAGGAGCAATATGCATTTGACGAGGCGGGACATGGGACGGATTGCGTTCGCATCCGTGCCGCTGGCTGCGGCGTTTGCAGCGAAGCGGATCGACTCGAAGTTCGGCGGCGTGCAGATTGGCGCCATCACCTACAGCTTCAACCGGATCGCCAGTCCCGATCCAGCGGCCATCATCAAGGCGTATGCGGACATCGGACTCGGGGAAGCCGAACTCATGTCGAATCATTGCGAGGCCCTGGCCCGAGCCCCCGCGCTGCCGATGTTCGGCCGCCCTGGCGGCCCGCGTCCGCAACTGACTCCAGAACAAATCGCCGAGCGCAAGGCTGCCCAGGAAAAGTTGGTGCAGTGGCGAGGCTCGGCCAGTGAAGGTACCTGGAAGACGGTCGCACGGAAGTTCAGCGCAGCGGGCATCGATCTGGCGCTGTTGTGCTACAACATGCAGGACAGCATGAAGGACGACGACATCGAGTATGGTTTCCAGATGGCGCGCGGACTGGGGGTGAAGGGCATCACGACCAGCACGACCCTGACCATGGCGAAGCGCATCGCGCCCATCGCCGACAAACACCGGCTGCTGGTTGGATACCACGGCCACGATGCGACGAACGATCCAAATCAGACCGCGACCCTCGCCAGCTACGACACGCTGATGGCGTACGGGAAATACAACGGCGTCAACCTCGACATCGGCCATTTCACCGCAGCCGGATATGACGCGGTCGCGTTCATCAAACAGCACCACAGTAAGATCACCAATCTGCATCTCAAGGACCGCAAGAAGAACCACGGTCCGAACGTTACGGTGTGGGGGACGGGCGATACTCCGATGAAAGCAGTGCTGCAGTTGCTCAAGCAGGAAAAGTACCCTATCCCGGCAAATCTGGAGTTGGAGTACCCCGTTCCCGAGGGATCCGATATCGTCGCGGAGGCTAAGAAGTGCCTCGCTTACGTAAAGAGCTGCCTGGCATAGGCGGCCGCTCTTAGAGTCCTTTTTTGAAGTTTCTGGAGATCTCACATGGCCCAAACAAGACGGCAATTCTTTTACGGCGCCCTGCTGGCGGGCGCGGTTCCCACAGGCGGGTACGGCAGCGTACCTTCACTGAAATTCATGGGATACAAATCGCCGAACGAGAAGTTGAACTTCGCGGCGATCGGCTCTGGCGGCCAAGGCGCCTCCAATCTATCGGCGGCCGCACCTACTGAAAATATCGTCGCCCTGTGCGACGTGGACGACCGGCGTGCGGCGCCGACATTCAAGCGCTTTCCCGACGCCCCGAAGTTCAGGGACTTCAGGCAAATGCTAGACAAGGAAGGCAAGAACATCGACGCGGTGATCGTCGCCACCCCGGACCACATGCACGCCACGGCCGCGATGTGGTGCATGGAGCGGGGCAAGGCGGTGTACGTGCAAAAGCCGCTGGTGCGTACCATCTGGGAGGCCCGCCAACTGCGCGCGGCCGCGGCCCGGTACAAAGTGCCGACGCAGATGGGCAACCAGGGCTACTCCAACGAGGGCACGCGCCAGTGCGCCGAAATCGTCTGGAACGGTGAGATCGGGAACGTTACGGAAGTGCACGCCTGGAGCGACCGTCCGATGTGGCCGCAGGGGCTCACCGAGATCCCGAAAGAAGACCCGATCCCGTCGACGCTCGACTGGGATCTGTGGCTTGGCTGTGCCGAAAAGCGCCCATTCACTGCTGCGGGGAAGACGGATCCGGATCCCAACGGCGGCTTTTTCTACCAGCCCTTCAACTGGCGCGGCTTCTATGACTTCGGCTGCGGTGCGCTGGGCGACATGGCATGCCACATTCTGGGCGCGCCCAACATGGCGCTGCACCTCTCAAAGCGCAAAGTGATCGGTGTCGAGTGCGTAAAGAAGGAAGGCGCGAGCCCCTTCATGTTCCCCAAGGCGTCGGTCATCCGCTTTGATTTCGCGGCTTTTGGCAACATGCCCGCGCTCAAAATCTTCTGGTACGACGGGCTGAAGCAGAGCCCTACGATTGCTGGCGTTCCGGAAGGCGAGTGGATCGGCGACCTGCCGTATGCGCCGCGCCCCACCGGCAGCACTCCGGCGGCTCCGAGGCCGGCCAGTGCCCCGCGTCCAGCGGGAAATGACTTCCGGTCGCCCGGCCGGGCATTCAACTGGGACGATTACCAGGCGCTGAAAACCTCCACCGCGCCACTGCGCTTCCCACCGCCCGATGGCAGCCTTTTCGTCGGCGACAAGGGCATGTTGACCACCGGCACTTACGGCGACCTGACGCGCCTTCTGCCGGTCGAAAAGATGAAGGATTATCACATGCCGCCCCCGCTGCTGACCCGTTCGCCGGGGCATATGCGCGACTTCATCCGCGCCTGCAAGGGCGGCGATCCGGCCTGCTCCAACTTCGACGTTTCGGCGCCATTCGTCGAATGGATGCTACTGGGCGTGATTGCTCTCCGCAACGAGGGCAAGCTGGAATACGACCCGGACAAAATGCGCATCACCAATAACGCCGAAGCGAACAAGCTCTTGAAGCCCATCTTCCGCAAGGGCTGGGGCTTCCGCCCGGTGAAGGCTTAGCGGCAGTTCACCATCCAACTGCCGGCGAAACCGCGGTACAACACGGGGATTTCGCCTGTGCGGCACCGCGTCCGGACCGTCTAACTACGGGCGTAGCTACTCGACCACCAGCCACGTCCAGCCGTGCGCCGGAATCGTCACGTCGATCTCAGCGCTGTAGTCGCGCCCCAGCGGGACGAGCCGGGGCGCGCCGTCTTTTACTCGAATCTGGGCGCTCCGGATCAGCCCCGTGTAGTACAGGGGGAGTTTCAACCTGCGCTGAATTGGCTGGTCGAGAGGGTTGAACAGGAATGCCAGGCCTTTCTCCTTGAGACCTGGGTTGACGTGCAGCAGGCCGTCCCAATCGCGCCCGTCCGGGCGGCGCAAGTGGATGACGTCGGCATCGAGGATGTCGCGGTGCGCCTTATAGAAGGCCACCCAACGCTTCACGACGGCCGCGGTTTCGTCCGAATCGAACAGGCGCGGGCCCCGATAGCAGGCTTGGACGCCAGAACCGAGGTTCTGCACCAGGTGCTGCTCGTAGGCATCCAGGTGATCCTTCAACGGTTCGAGCGTCGCCGCCGCGCCCCCGCCCTGGTACTCGGTGAGTGGCACGAACATCCAACCCATGCTCGGCGCCTTGTCCCATGTGCCGTCGTAAATGTTCTGGCGTCCCAGCAGGAACTGTCGCTCACGCGGCAGGCTCCAGTCGGTCTCGCGATAGCCCATGCCGGTCTTGCTGGAGCCATCCAGAAAGTACCAATCCGGCACGTTCAGGTAGATCCCTCGCGCGCGGGACCATCCGTAGAAGTCGCGAATCGTCTCCCATTGACGCCACTGCGAGTCGGCGAGCCCCGCATGGCCCGGGTGCTTTGTCGAGGCGCAGAGATCGCCCGGGTATGACCCGTCGTGCTCCAGAACGGCCAATCCGGTGGCCTCGAAGAGGTGTTTCAACTTGCGGAAGTACTCGCCGGCCCAAACACTCCCGAGGCAGGGCGAATCCCCGAAGATCGCCCCGCCAGTCTCGTTTGTCCGTGGGTTAATGACGTCGTCGGCGGGCGAGATCTTACGGCTCGCCAGCAGCGAGTACCCGCCCAGCTCGATGCCTTTGCGCCGGCCGTACTCCACCAATCCCCGCAATTCTTCCAGATAGGCTGGATCCTCGCGCTCGGCGTTGAAACCACTGCCAAAACTCAGGATCACCATCTCGAAGCCGGCCTCCGCGCACTGGTCGATGGCGCGTTTCACGCTCTCGGGATCGGAGTGGCGGACGTGCATCAGAATCGGATTCTCGCTTGCCCACGGGGCCAGCGTGCGATACAGCCTCCGGAGTGCCAGCCCCCGGCGCTCGCGGTCCGAGGAATCGAACGCCAGTTCGTACGTACGGAAGCTCTCGAACGATCCACCGGGTGCAATGCTCACATCCGGGCCGATGGGAGGGCGCGACTCAAGTTGCAGGGGCGAGAGCCGCTCATAGTTAACTTGCGTTTCGTACTGCGCGTCGGGTACCCAGAAAGTCGTGCGGTTGGCAGTGCGGTCGTCCATCCCGTGAAAGGCGTAGTCGCTGCCCGCATACAACATGGACGGCGGCGGCGTGGCTGCATCGACGGCCGACGTCTCTTCCACGACTGCCAGAATCTCGCTGACGAACTTGTTCAGGCGCACGGCTTGGGAGGACACGTTTCGCACCACCAGCCACTTCGACAGCGCGGGCAGGCCATCATAGATTTCGTAGTGCACTTCCACTTGCAGGCCCCGGCCTGCATAGCGGAACACGAGCCCCGTGCCTTTGGGTGGCCACTGCTGGTTCGCGGCGTAGCGCACTCGCTTCCATTCGATCCGCGGCTGCACGGGAACGGGTGCGTAGCCCGTGCAATGCAGCGCCTTGTCGTCTACCTTCATCCGGTCCAGCCAGGCCGGCTGTAGATAGGCATACTCCGGTTGCCCGGTCAGCCCGCCGACAGCCAGTTGAACCCCGTCGATGGTCAGCACGGCCTCGGGTTTGACCCCGCGGATCAGTGTGGTGTTCGTGACTAGATTGTCGAAGGCTACCGTGGCGCAGTCAGGCTTGACCCGCCATGTCCGGCGAATCAGCGAATTGGAGAGCACGACTTCGTTCCCATTCGCACCAGACGTGACCACAGAGGCGGTATGCTTCTGATCCAGCAGCCAGTCCTCCGCCGGTGCGGCGACTGGCAAACTCAAGGCGATGAGTGCGAATTCAAAGCGGGTCACGACGAACTACATTACCGGAACCCGCCGCTCGTGTCGATCAGCCGACGCCCGCTCGCAGCAAGTGCAACTATTCGGCCCACACGATAAACGGCAGTTCATACGGTAGAATCGCGTCCGAATTGTAGGGGATGATGCGTACAGTGTAGCCGCAGGAGCCGCTATCACTGCACTCGACCTCTCCGCTGTAGATCTCTTCCGTCCCGTCCACGCGTTGAAGGGTCATCTCCGCGGAATGTCCGGATATGATCTGCCCCGCCTCGTCCACATTCCCGTAATAGAGTTGGACACGCACATCGCCGGGACGGACCGTCCCGAGCGCGACTCGCGCCTCCACTTTCAGTTTCGCTCCGACGACAGCCTCTCCGGGATGCTCCGGAGTGACGAGGGTTACCTTGACTCCCGAGCCTCCGGAGCGCAGCCGTTTACGCCATTCCACCAGCGGGTAAACGCGTCGGCAATGATCTTCGGCCAGCCGCAGATGGCGCTCGTGAGCCGGAATATAGAATTCCTCGGCATACTGCGCGACCATGCGGTTGGTGTTGAAGACAGGCGTCAGCTTCTTCATCGACACCTTCATTTTGGCGATCCAGCCGCGCGGCATGTTTTGCTCGTCGCAGTCGTAGAACAGCGGCGCAACCTCACTTTCCAGCAGGTTGTAGAGCGCTCGCGATTCCACTTGATCCTGATAGTTCGCGTCGGAGTAGTCTTCGCCGTTGCCGATCGCCCAGCCAGCGTCGCGTCGGTAGCCCTCGTCCCACCAGCCGTCCAGAATGGAGAGGTTCAAGCCGCCGTTGGGAAGCAGTTTCATGCCGCTGGTCCCGCTCGCCTCATTGGGCCGGCGCGGCGTATTGAGCCAGACATCGACGCCTTGAACGAGATAGCGCGCCACGGAGATGTCGTAGTTCTCGAGGAATACGACGTGCGAGCGGACCTCGGGATCGCGGGCGAAGTGCAGGATCTGGCGGATCAACTCCTTGCCGTCGTTGTCGTGCGGATGCGCTTTTCCGGCGAACACCATCTGGACCGGCTGCTTGGGATTCAGCAGAATCCGCTTAAAGCGCTCGATGTCGTACAAGAGCAGTGTGGCCCGCTTGTACGTGGCGAAGCGGCGGGCGAAGCCGATGGTCAACCAGTCTGGCGAGAGCACGCCGTCGGCTTGAGCGATCTCCTTTGCCGACCCGCCGCGTTGACGGATCTGCGCCGCCAGTCGGGTGCGCGCGTAGTGGACCAGGCGCACGCGGCGAAGCTGGTGGACTCTCCACAACTCCTGGTCGGGGATGCGGTCGATGCGCTCCCAGACTGAGGAGTCCATCGGATCGTCGGCCCAGCGCGGGCCCAGATAGCGGCTCAGCAGCGCGCTCATCTCCATCGACGTCCAGGTGCGAGCATGGATGCCGTTGGTCACATAGCCGATGGGCACTTCTGCGAGCGGATAGCCCGGCCACATGGGTTGGGCCATCTTCCTGGTCACCTCGCCGTGCAGGCGGCTGACCCCGTTGGTGTAAGCGCTAAGCCGGGCGGCCAGATAAGCCATGTTGAACGGCTCATTGCCATCGTTGTGATTCTGTCGCCCAATCCCCATCAGGTGGTCAAAACTCAGGCCCAGCGTACCGCAATAGTCGCGGAAGTACTTCTCCATAAGCCACGTGTCGAAGCGATCGAAGCCTGCGGCCACGGGGGTGTGGGTCGTGAAGACATTTCCGGCTGCACCCAGCTGACGTGCCTCGAAGTAAGGCAGCTTCAACTCCTCCATCAGATTGCGGGCTCGCTCCAGGGACAGGAAGGCGGAATGGCCCTCGTTCATGTGGCACACAGTCGGCTTGACCCCCAGCGCCCGCAAGGCGCGCATCCCGCCGATGCCCAGGATGATCTCCTGTTGGATGCGGAGTTCGCGGTCGCCTCCATACAGAGCGCCCGTGATGCGGCGGTCTTCGACGGAATTCTGCGGCACGTTCGTGTCCAGCATGTAGAGCGGAATCCGTCCGACCTGGACTTTCCAGACGCGCGCGAAGACCAGCCTCCCGGGGAACTCCACCTGCACCAGCAGCGGCTCGCTGCGCGCGTCTTCTACCGGCTGGATGGGAAGCGTGTGGAAATCGTTGACAGGATAGGTTTCCTGCTGCCACCCATCGGCATTCAGGTACTGGCGAAAATACCCGCCTTGGTAAAGCAATCCGACCCCGGTGAGTGGGAGTCCCAGGTCGCTCGCCGATTTCAGGTGGTCGCCCGCCAGCAGGCCCAGACCGCCGGCATAGGTAGCAATACACTCCGTCATGCCGAACTCAGCCGAGAAGTAAGCGATGCTGAGACCCGCCGCCTCGGGATGCGCCCCAGTGAACCAGCCCCTGCCGCCGAGATACTCTTTGAGGCTGTCCGCGCAACGGTCCATCTGAGCCAGGAACGCCTCATCGGCGGCTAACTCCGTAAGCTGGCGCTGGTTGATTCTACCCAGCATTAAACGGGGGTTGTGCCCGGTCTGCTCCCACAGATCGGGATCGATCCCTCGAAACAATTCAATCGTAGGGTGGTGCCAGGACCAGCGCAGATTCAACGACAAGTCGTTCAGGCACTTCAAACGCGCCGGCAGTGAGGGCGATACATGAAAGGCAAATACACGTGGCATGGGGAAATGGGGATGACGATTCCAAAATACTCTCTCGTAGACCCAGTGAGAAGGAGCGCCGCTATTCTCAGCCGTTCGGATAAGTTGAGCTGCGCTGGCTGGCGGTCACCTGCGGGTGAAGCGGTCGAAAACAGAAATGGCCGGCAACGCGTTTCGATTCGAATCAACCCGCGGCGACAAGGACCGCGGAACGCTGGTGCCGCCACCGCACGAGCCTGGGTGAGCCTGCCCTTCGCAGCGACTCCGATCTCAAACTACTGGGCGTCAACGACGCAGCGGAAACCGAGCGCGCCGGCGCGATCCTTCGAAGGCGCCATCAGCAGGTACTTGCCGTGCTCCGAGAGCTTGTAGGCTTGCGGGAAGTACCAGTCCGAGCCCTGCGGCTGGAAGTAACTGCCACCGCGCAGGATGCCCGCCCGCGTGTGCTCGTCTACATACTCGTCGGTCCACTGCCATACGTTGCCCACTAGGTCCTCGACGCCGAACGGGCTCGCTCCTTGCGGATGGCCTCCGACAACCGGTGCAGGCGGGAGGTCGCGACCCTTGTGAGGCGCAGGCACGGCCTTCTCGTCCCAACTGCTGCCCCAGGGATACAGGCGGCCATCGTTGCCCTGAGCCGCGTACTGCCATTCCCATTCGTGCGGCAAACGCTTGCCCGCCCACTTGGCGTACGCACGTGCGTCCTCCAGGGAAATCCATACGACCGGCCTCATCTCGTCTCCCGCCTTCGGCGCGCCATTCGCCCAATGCCGCAGGAAACTGTGTCCGTCGGCAGGTTGGTAGTGCGAGGCGTCAAGGAAGCGCTTGAACTCGCTGTTCGTCACAGGGTGTTTGTCGATGAAAAATGGCTTGATCGTCAGCGGATGGCGGTGGCTGCGGCGCGGCGAGTCCTCCCACGGGTACTGCACGTCCAGGCCGATCATGTTCTCGCCCTCGATCTCGATGCCGGCCACGTTGAAGTCGAACGCCCCACCAGGGATGCACACCATACCTGCGGGTGCCTTCGCGGCGGCGGGCGTCGCCGCGATCTCGACGAGTTGCTGCGGCAGGAACTTCCATTCACTCGAATAAGACGTTAGGGGTTTGGCAGCCCAGGCATGCATCTGGGCGAGCAAGCCGTCTCCTCCTTCGAATGCAACGCCGGCATCCACGGCCAGCACCGCCGCGTAGCCCTTCTCCTCGATTGGAAGCTCGAGCAGGGCACCCGCTGCGTCAATATGCGGCTTCAGTTCGACGCCGTTCCAAAGGTCGTAGTAGCGGCGCCCGGCCCTATCCTCGACGGCGATGACCGGACCGTCGATATGAAACTCGTTGCGGTTCACGATGGTCCAGAGCGTGCGCCCGCCCACCGGGAACATGCTCGAATAGACCCCATAGCGCAGCGTCGGCACATGCGGCGTCCAGTCTTTGGTCACCAGTAGTTCAGGCACCGACCTGTAGATGCTTGAAATGCGGCGTAGCGCCTCCGCGTCGCGCGGAGTCATCTGGTTCCAGATGCCCCAGATGTTTTCCCAACTCTCGAAGCCCACCCCGTTGAAAAAGGCGGCCTGCAGGTTGTCCGTGTGGTTGCGCGCCCACCGGTCGCAGACGTTGATCATGTGCCGTGGTTCCAGCCACTTCAGCTTGCTGACCATGGGCACGAACGGGTAGTTCCAATAGCCCCAGCTTTGGACGTTGTGGGCCAGCATGCCCTCTTCCCGGGGAGCCCCTTCAGGTTCCAGGACCAGCGGGTGGCCCGCCGCGACGGAAGCCTTAAAATACGCTGCCGGCAAGCCGTCGAACGTGTCTCCGTTGATGCCGTCGATGCCGATCTCGGTCATCAGTTTGGCCGTCGCCTCCCAATGCTGCATCCCGGGATCGCGTGTGCCGTTGTCCCAGGCCATGGTGGGGAACAAGACGCGCACGCCGCGCTGGTGGAAGTCCTCGACCATCTTGCGCAGAGCAGGGACGCCGCCGGGCAAGTCGCGGAGCAGGTCCCATTGGTTGCGGTTGTCGATGCCGATGTTGGGGTAAACGGGCCACAGCAGCACGCTATCGATGCCGCCGTAGCGGGCGTCCAGGTCGTCAAGAAAGCGATCGACCGTGTACTTGCCTTGCACCGGGTCGAAGAAATAGCGCTCCTCCACCATGGATTGCGGCTGCACGAAATTGCGCTGCGCCCACTTCAATTCCGGGCGATTGTATTCTGCACCGTCGTAGCCCATTCGCGTCAGCCGCTCATAACGCCACGCCCGCATCTCGCCGATCCACTCTTCAAACGTCTTCGCGGAATCGCGCGCCGATTGGGCCGCGTCGCTACGCCAGCTCTGTACCGGACCGGGAAATTGGTTGCCTTGCGGCTGGACCTTGGGATCTTCGGCGCTGAGGACGCCGATCATGGATAGCAGAACCAGGGTGATGCGAAGCGCTTGCATAGAGTTGACCTTGTTTCGGAGTGCTTCTGAAACGATTCAGATGCGCGGTAACAGCTTACATGAAGCGCACCTTAGTGGCAATCGGCACCCACGGCCTAAATCGGAGCCGCCCGGTGGCAACACGCTCCTGCATCTCCTTCTATCACACTCCCGCACGCGGGTGCCGAGGCTGGCGTCAACGGCACACGACTGCACTATTTCCATTCGGGAACGTGCCGTTCCTAACCCCCTGCGCGAGTTCGCCCGTCCGGCGTTCATCCCCCAAAAGAGTGAGAACTATTTCCCCTTTCGGGTACCGCTACATCAGTAAGGCTCATTACACTCGTTTCGCGGCGCCCGGCATAGCCAAGGACTTCACCCTCGCAGTGCCGACCGGCATGTGGCCTCTTAGAGCCGCATCGCCCGTCTTTTCCGGCTCGGATAACTTCGCGCTCAGGCTCACCTGGCTGAAGTTACGATTCCGGCTCACCGCCTGGTGACCAGCCGAATCCACCGAACCGCAATGCCCGCCGGCGGAGACCGAACAGATCTACAGGCGATAGAACTGCCCGGCGCTGGATCGATCGCTTGTATCGAGGCGCTCCCGGGCTGTACCACGACGGGAATGCCAATGACGCCCCGTCCCCCGGCGCCGCGAACATCTGGCTACAGAAAAGAATTACAGATCTAATGGTCTTTAAATACGGCAGGTCAATTCCCGGCAGCAGCGCGCGAGCGGAAACGCTAGCGGAGCCGGGGCTGTCCGCGAGTTGGATCAATTCGTTTAGACTTAAGGCGCACTCCGCACCGGTGGTTTTGTTGCTGGCTTGTTCATACGCAGTGGCTGGCTCGATGACCGTCGTCCATTATGCGGCAAGTCCCGGTGGGAGCGGCACGGCAGGCTATCAGGATTTTGCACTCTCACCGTGTTTTGGCGAAGACTGTGATTATGCCCTCAACCGTTCGATTGTCAGGACGGGCGAACTCATCAACGCTGCTCCAACGGCGACCAGTTGGTTCGCGCAGGGTTGGGGCACCCAGTGGATTGACCGCGCGAGTGGCCTGCCCGACCCAATTGCCAGCTTCGACCTGGGCGACTCTGCAAACTTGGTTTTGATGACGGTTTGGGCGGCCAACACAAGTGCTCCGGGCAGCGCTCAGTTCCCCGCGCAGTTGCCGGCGAGCGCGCTTAGCTTCGTGTCTCTCGTAACTGCCAGTCCCGGCTCGCTGGCCGCTGTCTCCCCGGAGTTGAACCTCATTGGCAGCAGTGTCAGCGTGCAACTCTCGCCCGCGCCGTCCGCCCGGACTCTGCTCGGAGACGTTTCGTTCGCTGGTTCGAATGACCTCGCCATCCCGGAAATGGCTACCGGGTTGATGGTTTTGGGCGGGTTTATAGTCGGAGGGTGTCTGCGGCGGAAGCGGGTCAGATAGCCCCGGCGAAAATCAAGCTCGTTCGCGGGGCTAGGTCCCGGAAGATCCTGGCCCGGCTTATTTGATCGGCAGCAGCGACAACACCGCTTGGCTCGGGCTCGGGATCACATGCGCCGCCACCAGGCGCCCCAGTGACGCGACTTTGGCGCTGCCTGCCTCGACGGCTGCCCGGACCGCTGCCACGTCGCCTTTAATCACGACCGTGATGTAGCCGCCGCCCAGTTTCTCCCGCGCCAGCACTTCCACATTCGCCGTCTTGACGGCGGTGTCGATGGCCTCGAAAACGGCCGTGAAGCCTTGCGTTTCAATCAGCCCTACGGCGAAGCTCGCCTGTTCGTTCATCGCGCCCTCTCTTGGAAACTCCACCACCGCTTGCTCGATCAGTGGGTTGATTTCACTGGCTGCTTCGAAAGCCGCCCGCGAACCTTCCGCTGCAGCGGCAATTACGTGCGCCAGCACCGGGACGCCCATCGTCCGGCCTACCTGCTCCGCCGCCTGCACCGCAGCTTCCAGGTCGGCCAGATTGCCCGTCAATTTGAGGCAGACGCCCGGCTGGTCGTTTAACTCCGCCTGCAGCACGCACACGCCCGCCGTCTTTTCCATGGCGTCGAGGACGACCATGGCCGGCGACCAGCCACCCGTCTCGACAAATGCCAATGCCTGGCTCAGATGATCCCCCGCTGATCGAGCACGGCCATCACTTCCTGAACCACCTGCGCGATCTTATCCTGGCCCATGTCGCGCGTCCGGGGAGCGCAACCCGCGGCGGGCGGATCGACCACGCCAAAGTCCGAGAGGATGCAGTGCAACACCGATGCCAGGGTGGTCTTGTCCCGCTCCTGAGCGTTGCTCAGCGGTTGACGCCCATGGCCGAACCGGAATCCACGCAATTCCGCGCCGGCGCGGAAGCCGTCGGGGAACTCGAATGAATTCAACATGGCGTCGAAGAGTTCCAGTACTCTGACCTGCCACTTCATCGCCTCGGTGTAGTTGCCCGCCTGGCAGAGTTCGTAGATCTTGCGCGTCACTTCCGGGAGCGCGTTGCTGGTCGCGTTCGTGCCGCCGTCGCAGCCGATCATCAGCATCGGCGCGAGCACGGCCTCCCAGCCCGTCAGGAACGTGAAATCCGGGCGCGACGGGCGAATAGCGGCGATCATGCGCATCATGAACGCCAGATCGCCAGAGGAGTCTTTGATACCCACAATGCGCGGGAATTCGGCCAGTCGCCGGATCGTGGCGACGTCGATCGGGCTCGCGAACATCGGGATGTTGTAAAGCGTGACGTCGATTGGCGAGTTGCGGGCGATCTCAGAGAAATAGGCGTACACCGAATCGGGAGACAGCCGGAAATAGATCGGCGACACGATGGCGACCGCGCGCGCACCCATGCCGGCGTACGCCTCGCAGGCGGCGAGCGTCTCTTTCACGTTCGCTTCCGCGGCTCCCGCGAGCACAGGGACGCGTCCGCCCGCCTCGTCGCAGGTGATCTGGACGATTCGGCGTCGCTCCTCCTGGGTGAAACGCGTAAACTCGCCGGTCGAGCCGTTAGGATACAGACCGTGCACGCCGCGCTCGATCAGCCAACTGATGAAGCGCCGTAGTTCCGGCTCATTGATCTCCCCACGCGCATCCAGAGGGACCAGCGTGGGCGTGAAGATGCCCTTTAGTCGTTCACTCATCGAACAAAACCCAGCCTCCGCGCGGACGGGAACCCTTCGGGCAGATTCGCCAAATCCGCTTTCATTTACGCCCTTCAGTATGTCGCATTCGCAGGGCCGGCTGTAGTTGAGCCCCGTTTGGCGTGGCGGTCCCGGAGTCCGCGAGTGCCCCCCAGAAACGCTTTGCGAAGCAGTAAGAAGCTCTGACCAGAACAGTCGGAATACGCCGAGTTGGGAATTCGCCCCACCACGTACCCGGTTTCCCATCGACAATTCGGGCCCTGACTGCAAATTCCGCTTGCAGTGTATCCGTGATGTAGTGTATTAGTTAACTAGATGATTAAGCCAGCCCAATTCGAGTTCCGGCTCGACCTGGCCAGCGGCGTTCCGGTCTACCGCCAGATCATCGACCAGGTCCTCCTGGCCGTGGCGACCGGTACGCTGCCGGGCGGGCGCCAATTGCCCACCGTGCGCCAGGTCGCCGTCGATCTGGCGATCAATCCAAACACTGTCTTGCGGGCTTACCGCGAGTTGGAGATCCGGGGCGCCATCTCGACCCAGCAAGGGATCGGCACTTTCGTCACCGCGCAGCGCGTGGAGGTAGACCAGGCGGAACGCGACCTGCGGCTCAGCCGGCTGGCAGCCGACTGCGCCTCACGCGCAGGCGCCGAGGGGTTCTCAGTCGTCGAATTGCTGGAACGGTTGAAAGAATTAGGTCCTGCAGAGGACCGGAGGAGTGAGTAGTTATGCAGTCACTTGGAGTCGCTTCGAACCTTGGCGGGAAGGTAACCAGGGTCCAGACGGTGAGCTCGATCGGGCTCACGTGCTTCCTTGTTTCTCTGGCGGCGGGCGTTGGGCTCACCGCCTGGTCTCAGAACCCGTGGCCCGTGATCTTGCTCGGCCTCGGCGGGGTCTATCTCTTGTTTTCAATCAAGGTGGCGTCCCAATGGGAGCGTGCCGCCGTGCTGCGACTGGGGGCGTACCGCGGGCTGCGCGGCCCCGGGCTGTTCACCATCGTTCCCATCGTGGACACGGTGAGCGACTTCATCGACCAGCGCATCCGGGTGACGGAAGTGAAGGCGGAATCGACGCTGACTCGCGACGCCGTTCCGGTCTTCGTGGATGCGATCGTGTTCTGGGTGGTCTGGAACGCGGAGAAGTCGATTCTGGAGGTGCAGGACTTCGGTCACGCGATTGGGATGAGCGCCCAGACGGCTCTGCGAGAGTCGATCGGCAGGCACATGCTGACCGACATGGTGACCGACCGCGAATCGCTTGGCAGGGAGTTGCAGAAGATCCTCGACCAGAAAACGAACCCGTGGGGCGTAACCGTGCAGTCGGTGGAGATCCGCGATGTCCAGATCCCGCAGGGACTCGAAGACGCGATGTCGCGCGAGGCGCAGGCTCAACGGGAGCGTCATGCGCGTATCATTCTGAGCACTGCCGAAACGGAGATCAGCGAGAAGTTCGCCCAAGCCGCGGAGATGTACCGGGACAACCCGGTGGCGCTGCATCTGCGCGCCATGAACATGCTCTACGAAGCCATTAAGGAGAAGGGTTCCATGGTGATCGTGCCCTCCTCGGCCGTGGAGACGATGGGGCTCGGCGGGATGATGGGCATGGCTTCGATGGGCCGCCAAGTGATCTCACCGGACGCGCCGCCGCAACAGTGAGCCAGGGAGAAGGAACCGGGTTATGCGAGTTATCAGATGGGCTTCAACCCTGGTGGTGGCGGCTTGTGTCTTCGCCCAGACGGGCCGCGTACCAGCGCCCGCGCCCGAGGCGCGGGCGCGCGAGGCAGTAGGGTGGGTGCTGGCCGGCGAATACCAGAAGATCTTCGACGCCTCCACGCCCCAGATGAAGCAGGCGCTGCCGCCCGAAACGTGGAAGACGAAGGTGGGCCCGATTACCGCCAGCCTCGGCAAACTGATCGAGTACGGCGAGCCCAAGAGTGAGCCTGTCACGGTCGGAACGGGCGTCCTGCTACCGGCGAAGTTCGCTGCCGGTGACTTCGAGTTCAACGTGATCGTGGACAACGCCGGCCTCATCGCGTCGTTCTTCATACGGCCCGGCACACCCAAGTCGGCCTACACGCATCCGGCCTACTCGAAGCCCGAGAGCTTCACCGAGCGCGAGGTCACCGTGGGGAGCGACGAGTGGAAGCTGCCTGGAACCCTGACGCTGCCCAAGGGCGGGATGAATCTAGCGGCGGTGGTGCTGGTCCACGGTAGCGGAGCTCACGACCGCGACGAGTCGATCTTCCCGAACAAGCCGTTCCGCGACCTGGCGGAAGGGCTCGCCTCCCGGGGCATCGCCGTTTTGCGCTACGAAAAGCGCAATAAAGTGCATCAGGCCAAGTTGCTCACGCTGCCGCACTTCACGCCACAGGAGGAAACGGTCGAAGACGCCGTGCGGGCAGTCGCCCTGCTCCAGACCGTTCCCGAGATCGATCCCAAGCGCATTTACGTACTCGGCCATAGCCTGGGCGGGTATCTGCTGCCGCAGATCCTGCAGCAGACGCCGCAAGTCGCGGGCGGTATCTCACTGGCCGGCTCGACGCGGCCGCTTGAGGACCTGATGGTCGAGCAGTACGAATACCTCGTCCCGCTGCAAAGCGCGGGCTCGGAGGAAGCACGGAAACAGGGCCAGAAAGCGCTGGCTGACGTCCACGCCGGAGCCGCCGCAGTGAAGGCTATGACTGCCGCCGACGAAAAGGGGGCGGTGATCATGAACATCCCGCGCAGCTACTGGCTGGCGTTGAAGGGCTACAACCCACCGGCACTCGCAGCCACGCTCCGTTCGCGGCTGTGCATTCTGCAGGGTGAACGCGACTACCAGGTGACGATGACCGACTTTGGAAACTGGAAGTCGGCGCTCGGCAACCGCAAGGACATCGTCCTGAAGAGTTACCCAGCCTTGAACCATCTGTTTGAAGAGGGCGTCGGGAAGAGCACGCCAGCGGAGTACTTCAAGGCGGGTCACATTGCGGGAGAGGTGATCGAGGACATTGCCAACTGGACGCTGGCGCACTGAACTACCCCGCCAGAAGGCGAAGGTAGCCGGAGCAAGACTGGATACTGCGCGAGCGCAGCTCAGGCGACAACGGCTTCAGCCGACTCGATCCGCGGTGTGACGGCCACGGGCTGCAGCAGTTTCTCGATGACGCTCGCAGCACTGTAGACCAAGCCCTCGTCGGGCAGGAACCGCGTCAGCCCGACGATGTCGTTGCCGGAGGTGACCAGCGCCCGTTCGATGTAGTCGCCGGGACGGTGCTGAGGCAGGCCGATGTTCGCCATCAGCGCGTTGCACAGGCACTTGCGGCCCTCTGTGTTCTCTTGCTTGCCGCCCTTGGCCACGTACGTTTTCACCGGTTCGGAAGCGCAGCGGTAGCCGAGTTTGCCGTCCGGAGTCTTGTAAACCGAGCGCAGATAGCCCAGGTCGCAGATGCGCTGACGCGCGGCGTACGTCTCGCTCTCGGAGAGCGAATCTGCAAGCACGGAAACCTTGAACGGGAAGTTCGTCGGGGATGCGGCAAGGTCGGTCACCACGCGCGCCCGGCCGTCCGAGACCTGCTGCAGCAAATCGTACTTGATCCGCTCATCCAGCCCGGACTCGGTACAGTAGGCGAATGGCGTTCCGACCTGAACGCCGGCTGCCCCCTCGGCGAGAGCTTCGTTCACCATTTCTGGCGTGCCGTAGCCGCCGGCGAGCCAGAATGGCACACCGAGTTCGCGCATCTTCGCAAGATCGACGCGATCGCGTTCTCCGTACACGGCTTCGCCTTGCTCATCGAGCACCAGCTTGCCGCGCGGAGGCGCGTTGTGGCCGCCTGCGGTCGGGCCTTCCACCACAAAGCCGTTAACGCGTCCGTCGGAGCGTTTCAACATCACCGTGGACAAAAGGTTGGAGGCGATGATGGCCAGGAAATCGGGGCGCTTGAGCGCCGGAAGCTCGCACTCCATGTAGTCGCGCGGATCGAACCGCATGGTCGTGTCGTCGCCGTCCTGGGCGCCGTCAACTTCCAGCGGATAGGTTGCGGCCTCGTGCAGCGCCAGTTTGTCGAGCATACCGGGGATCTTGAGCGGTATGCCCGCCCCCATCAGCACGTAACTCACGCCCGCCAGCATCGCTCCGTACGCCGACGGCAGATGCGGCAGTTGGACCTTCTCCAGGTAGTTGATCCCGACGGGGTTGTTATGACCCTCGCGAGCCAGCCAGACTTCCACGAAGTTGGCGATCAGGCACAGCTCCAGGATCTCCCGGGGGCCGTCCTTGACAATCAGTTTCAGGGTTTTATACGGAGCGTCCGGACTTTTGCCGCCGGGAATGTAAAGCCAGTTCCAAATACGCTCGGCCATGGCCGGAAACGGGAAGTGGTCGAAGGCCCGGCGCATATGGCCGCCCGGGTCGCCATTCTGCAGCCGTCGTGACAGTATCTGGTCGAGTGCGGTTCCGGAAACTACGCCCAGCTGTCCCGTCCTGGAGACGGCCTGAGCCAGCCGCCAGTCGGAAACGCCTGCGCCCATGCCGCCTTGGATAATCTTCGGATAGTTTCCCATCTCGCGCCCATCCTCCCATGATTGCGAGTTTGGGATTGTATGATCTTTGTAATAGCTGACCGTTCCGTACGTGCACGGACGGACGGGGTGGACTTGCCGCTGGATTCCCGATTAGCGGGCACTCCATTGCTTCCACTTGGCGGCGATGCCCGCCGAGGCAGTATCGCCCGGGTGAATCAGGACCAGATAGCGCAAGCGCAGGCTCTGGCCCGCCTCCACCGTCACGCTGCCGTTCTTTGATTTGTCCTCGGTGAAATCCCTTTCTCCAAAAGGGTTTGCGGCGAACAAACCGTAGTCACGGGCATGCCACCAGCCGGGGAAGTGCGGGTTGCCCGGATGGTCGAAGATGGCAATTCCAACCTTGTGCCCCTCCACCGTGCCGGCGTAATCCACCCAAGGCGAGCGCTTGCCCCAGACCAGTTTCATCCCACGCTGGCCCTCGGCATTGGTGGTCACGCCCGAGCCCTTCAGTTCGGTGAGTTCGTCGCGCAGGCGAATCGCGAAAAGACCCTCTTTCGAGTCGCCAAAGACGGTCTTGTCCGGGACGGCCAGTTTCACGTCGAAGTCGATACTGCGCACTTTGTCGTCTCCGGAGAAGGTCATCGTCCTGTCTTCGGTCACCATGGCTTTGCCTGCCGGGTTCTGCCACTCGAGCAGCACACGCAATGTGCCGGATTTGGGGCCGCCCTTCATTTGGACGACCTGCTTCAGGACTATCAACCCCTGCTTACCCTTCAGTTGTTCCGGTTCGCTGGCCCAGAAATCGATCCCGTTCACGTCTCCGTGCGCCAGCCACAATCCGCGGTGGTGCGGGTGATCGTGGCTGTCCGGATCGGTCGCATCCATTGGAAACAGGCGGGTTAGCCGCACCCCGTCCGCTGTGAGCAGTGGGTGTAGGTAAGCCTTCGGCGCGCCCGCGCCGAAGTAGAGTGTGGTGAACGGCCGGCCGCCAACCTCAACCGCTATGGAATTGTCATGTTGGGTGAACCGGACTTGCGCGGGAAGCAGGATCGTTCCGGCACATAGCAGGGCAAACAACGACAAAGCGCGTTTCATGCCGTCCAGTTAATCACAACCGCCCGATAGATCGCACGATAGGTAGTTTTGGCGGGCCAGGCACCCCCTCGCATACCTTGTGATGGCTTGTAGGGGGTTCCGGCGGTTCGATATCATATCTGATGGAATCAATAGAGATAGGAGCGTGGCGATATGGGGCCCATTGGATGGCAGGAGACCGTCCTTATATTTATCGTGGCTCTCATGCTGTTCGGACCCAAAGAGCTGCCCAAAATCGGCAAGACCATCGCCAAGGCTTTGAACGATTTTAAGCGTGCCAGTAACGAGTTGAAGGACACGTGGCAGCGGGAGCTGAATGACTTGGAGCGCGAGACCCAGGACATCCGCAACGAAATCACCAAGGAAACGGATACGATTTCGCAAACCACCTCCAGCTACGGCGAGAGCTACTACAACCACGACACCGCTTACGACTACGGCGCTTACGGCTATCCCGCGACCACCACGGATTCCACCGTTGACGGTACCGTGGCCGCACCGGCGGACACCGCGCAAATCACGGCTGGCGACGGTGGTTCCACCGGCGAAACTACCGTGTCCGACGGCAGTCTAGCCGCGGAGCCGGCCGGCGCGGACGCGGCGCCGGTGATTTCCGCCGCGCAGGGAACGGTCCCGACCCACCTCTCTCCAGCCGTACCACCGCATGCCTCCGAGTCCGCGACCCGCGACGATGTGTCGTCCCTGTGAATTTGATCCAGGGGCTTCCGGAATAGAGTAGCGATGCCGTATCCAGACGATCCACAGGACCCTCAAACTCCACCAGAGCCAGAAAAAGACGGACGTGAAGTCCCGGCCGAACCAGCCAACTCCGAGGCCGGCACTGCGGTTCAACGGGTGCCTCCCCCGCCTCCACCGCCTGTGGTCGCTCCTCCGCCCAAGAAGGAAGACGAGCCGGACGAAGACGAAGAGGGCATGGCCCGCATGAGCTTCCTCCAACACCTGGAGGAGCTGCGGACCCGCCTGATCCGGTCGGTGTTGGGACTGGTGGTAGCGTTTTTCGTCTGCATGGCGTTCATGAACCAGATGTGGGACTTCGTGCGCCAACCTGCCATCGTGGCACTGAAGTCCTTGGGTTACCCACCCAATCTGGCCGCGTTGACGCCGATGGAAGGCATTTCCATCGTGTGGATGCGGGTTCCGCTGCTGGCCTCGCTGTTTCTGGCCTCGCCCTGGGTGTTGTATCAGGTCTGGGCCTTCATTTCCCCGGGACTGTATAAACGCGAACGGCGGTTTGCCGCACCCTTCATCCTGACGACGGCGGGATTGTTCATCCTGGGCGGCACGTTCGCCTACTTCGTGGCGCTGCGCCTGGGGTTGTTCTTCCTGCTGAAGATCGGCAAGGAAGCCGGCATAACCCCGTATATCTCGGCCAGCGAGTACATGGATCTGTTCGTCAACGTGATCCTGGGCGTCGCGCTGATCTTCGAATTGCCGGTCCTGGTCTTCTTCCTGACGCTGCTCCGCATCGTCACGCCGAAGTTCCTGATGCAGCATTCGCGCTATGCCATTCTGGGCATCACGGTACTGGCCGCGATCGTCACGCCTACGCCGGATGCAGTCAATATGACGCTGGTGGCCGCACCAATGATCGTGCTGTACTTCCTGGGTGTTTTCGCCAGCTTCCTGCTGGTGTTGCGCCGGGAAGGGAAGTCCTTCCCCTGGAATAAAGTGGCCAGGCCGGCGCTGATTGTGATTGCGGTACTGGCTGCGATCGTGGCCATTCTGATGTTCGGCTTCCACCTGCACTGGGTAGCCAAGTGGCCGTTCCTGGTTAAGTAGACCTTGTTGCATGACCGTTGGCGATCTAGCCGGCGGTCATGCGTCCGGGATCTCCCGGCGTTCCAAGTCCCTGCAGAGCGAGCCATACGACACGTGCCGCCCGGTACGGAGTAGAATCAACCCAGCGGTGGACGCGCCGCATCGCCTGGTGGGTGAGGGAACGCGACTGGCCGGGGCTCCGGCGGACTGACGGGAACCATGTACAAGAATCGGCGGGAAAGTCCGTGCTGCCGCCTGGGTTTGTTGTTGCTGTTCACGGCGCTCCCGCCACCCCACTTGGGGATTGCGGTGGGGCAACCGGCTGCACCTCCTCCCGCTTCCCAGCCGAAGGATGCCGGCGTTCCTCCGCAGCCCGCCGCTAAGGCGAAACCGAGCGACAAGAACGTCGAAGAAGTGACGACGAAAGACGCGCAGGCGACTTTCACCTCAAAGGTGAATCTCGTCCCCGTCACCGTCGTCGTTCGCGATGACAAAGGCCGTGCGATCGGCAACCTGACTAAAGAGGACTTCCGGGTGACGGACAACGGGAAGCCACAGTTTATCAGCCGGTTCTCCGTTGAGAATCCGTCCACGCCCGTTCTTCTGGAGAAGGAGAACGTCGATCCGGACGCTCCCAAGCCGGTTGAAAGCGCCTCGCTCGTGATTGCCACGCGCTTCGTGGCTTACCTGTTCGATGACGTGCATGCAACCTGGGAAGACCTGGCCCGCACGCGCGATGCCGCGATGCGACAAATCGCCACTTCGTTGCTGGCCACGGACCGCGCGGCCATCTACACGACTTCCGGTCAGACGATACTCGAATTCACCGACGATCAAGCGCAGTTACAGCAGGCTTTGATGCATTTGCAGCCGCGTCCGATCGCCGGCAACGCCACGGGCAGTTTCGAGTGCCCGCGCGTCAGCTATTACATGGCGGACCTGCTGATCAATCGTGAAGATCAGGAGGCTTGGCAAACGGCCATCACCGAAACTTACGCCTGCGCGAACCTCGATCCGACGACCGTTCCTCCATCCGTACCCAAGTCGATGGCTCAGGCGACCGCGTATCGGGCGCTCAGCGCGGGCTCGCACGAGACGCGTATTTCTCTCGACGTCCTGGGCAAAGTAGTGCGCCGCCTCTCGGCCATGCCCGGGCAGCGCACCGTGATCCTGGCTTCACCCGGGTTCCTGGCGCCGGACATCCATCAGGAAATCTCGGACGCCATCAGCAAGGCGATCCGTGCGAAGGTGATCATCGGCACCCTCGATGCGCGCGGATTGTGGACCGAGCCCGCTTACTCGGCAGCCGACGCATCGCCCGCGGGCGGCCCTAACGTCCTGGTGGTCAAGAGCCGGTACAGCCACTTCGAGGCGCTGGCCCAGGAAGACGTACTAGCCGAGATCGCGGCTTCCACCGGCGGCACCTTCATTCACAACACCAATGACCTCGCGGATGGCTTTAAGCGCCTGGCCGCCGCACCCGAGTTTGTTTACGTAATCGGATTTACGCCCACCAATTTGAAATCCGATGGCAAGTTCCACAACCTCAAGATCGCCTTGAAGGATTCGAAAGGCCTGACCCTGCAGGCGCGCCGCGGGTATTACGCGCCGAAGCGGGAAGTGGGCGAGGCTGAGCAGGCCCGGCAGGATATTGAGGATGCTGTCTTTTCGCGCGAAGTTATGAAAGACTTCCCGGTCGAGTTGCATACTCAGTTCTTCAAGCCCAGTGAGACCGAAGCCAAGCTCTCCGTGCTGGCTCGCGTGGATGTCAAGCGCTTGAAGTTCCGGCTGGAAGAGGGCCGCTATAGGAATTCGCTGAAGGTCGTCACCGCGTTGTTCGATCCCGGCGGAAATTACATTTCGGCATCGGACAAGGTGGTCGATTTCCGGCTGCTCGAAACGACGCTCGAGAAGCGCTTGAACAATGGGCTGACGGTCAAGTCGAGCTTCGACGTCAAGCCCGGCAGCTATGTAGTCCGGCTTGTGGTAAGAGACAGTGAGGGCCAGATGATGGCGGCCGAAAATGGGGCCGTCGAGATCCCTTAGCGGAAACGCGACCTGCAGTGGCGATCGGACCCTGGCAGGAGAGTAAATGGAGACGTGAACACAATGACAGCACTTCGCCGGTACCTATCCTTTGCTGGATTTCTGTGCCTTATGGGACTGGCATCCCCGTCGCTCCGGTTGCAGGCGCAGGCGCCGCCTCCCGACTCCGGCGCAACCATCAAAACGGAAACCCGCCTGGTGATCGTGGACACCGTCGTCACCGACAAGAAAGGCACGTACGTTCAAGACCTGACCCAGAAGAACTTCCGCGTCTTTGAAGACGGCAAAGAGATGGAAGTGAAAAGCTTCTCCTCCGAGGCGGAAGGCGCGGCGTCGGGTAAGCCGCAGCAGCGGTACATCGTGCTCTTTTTCGACAACTCGACGATGGACCCACCCATGCAATTCCAGGCACGTGAGGCAGCGTCGAAGTTCATCGATGCAAATGCGGGCCCTACGCGCCTCATGGCCATCGTGAACTTCGGCGGCTCAATTCAGATTGCCCAGAACTTCACAGCGAACGCCGACCGCCTTAAAAAGGTTGTGAGCGGAGTGAAGTTCTCCAACACCTCCCCCAATGCGGACGACGCTACCGGCTCGCTGGCCAATGTTGGCAACCTGGGCCTCAGCCAGGCTGCGGCCGAATTCGGGGCCAGGAGCGTGATCGTCGGGCTGAACTCGTTGGCGAAAAGCCTCGCGACGGTTCCTGGCAGGAAGAGCCTGATCCTGCTCACCGGCGGCTTCAACATGTCGAATGCCGACATGTCGGATCTGACCGCGCTGATCAACGTCTGCAACAAATCCAACGTGGCGGTTTATCCGATCGACGCACGAGGCCTCGTGGCGCAGGGTGGCGCCAGTTTGCGCAACATCGTGCCCAGCGGCGAAGAGCCGGAGGCTGCTCAGGTGGCTGCGCTACAGCGCGAACCCGCTCCGAGCGAGGGATTGGTGGCGAGCGCAGCCCAATCGGCCGGCCGCTCCTTCTTCCGGCTAGCTTCCTTCGCGAAACAGGCCGCATCGGGCCTACTTCCTCAACCTAGCGCAGCATTTGCATGGGCTCCTCCCGCGGGTGGGGGAGCGCCTCCCTCAGGCGGTGGCGGCGGAAGGGTCGGCGGAGGCTCGCCTCCTCCTTCGGCGCCGCCATCGGGCGGTGGAAAGAGCAGCCCCGGCACCCCGGGCGGCAGCAATCCTGGGCGAGGGACTCCAGCGCCTGGCACTCCAGGCAGAAGCAATCCGGGCACTCCGGGCGGCACGGCTCGTGGCGGCGGCGGCACGGTATTCAATCCGAATAACCCGCTCTACAACAACCCGTTAAACCAGTCCCGGCAGATTCTGCCAAGGTTCCCCGATAGTGCATCCACCAACCAGCAGTTTATGTACGCTCTGGCGGCGGGCACCGGCGGCTTCGTGATCGCCAACACCAACGATTTGCTGGCCGGTTTGGAGAAGATCGGCCGCGAGCAGAACGAGTATTACCTGCTCGGCTACCGGCCGCCGGAATCAGACGAGGGAACCTGCCACACCATCCAGGTGAAGATTGTCGATCATGGTGGAACTTCGGTCCGGTCGCGCACCGGCTATTGCAACGCGAAGCCGCAGGATCTTTTGGCGGGCAGTTCTGTGGAGAAGGGGTTGGAGGCCATCGCTTCGGGTACCGCCGAAGGGTCGCTGCACGCGGCCATGCTCGCCCCGTACTTCTACACCTCCACCAACGTGGCACGAGTCAATGTGGCCATGGAGATCCCCACCGAGAAGCTCAAGTTCGAGAAGGAGAAGGGGAAGTTCAATTCCTCGGTGCACGTGCTCGGCTTGGCGCTGAAGGCTGACGGCTCGATTGCGGCGCGTTTCAGCGACACAGTCAAGCTGCACCTTGAGAACAAAAAAGAGGTCGAGGCGTTCAAGGAACACCCGCTCCATTACGAGAGCCAGTTTGACGTTGCCTCCGGCCAGTACACGCTCAAGGTGGCTTTCAGTTCCGTTGGCGAGAGCTTCGGAAAGGTCGAGACTCCGCTGGTGATCGATCCTTACGACGGCAAACAGTTCAGCATCAGCGGCGTTGCTTTGAGCCGGTCATTCGTCAAGGTGGCGGACATGGATAGCGATCTGGACGCCGCGATGATCGAGGACCGGAAGGTATTGATCAGCCGCGGGATTCAGTTCATTCCCTCCGGCTCCGCCCAGATCAAAAAGAGCGAGAAGCCGCTGCTCTACCTAGAGGTCTACGCGCCGGCGTTACTCTCGCCAAACTCCCCGGTCATAGCGCTTCAATTGCGAATTCTCGACAGCAAGACCGGCGAGGCCAAAGAGGACACAGGCCTGATGAACCTGGCGGTGATGATCAAGCCCGGCAACCCCGTCATTCCCGTCGGCATGGGGCTCCCGCTGGAGAACCTGACGCCGGGGAGATACAGGGCGGAGGTGCAGGCTCGCGATTCGGCAGGCCACAAGACCTCACTACGCGCGACCGAGTTCGACGTGGAATAGCCGGCGCAGGACCCGCGGGCTCTATAACGCCAGTATGCGGGGCCCGGAAACTCCGGCGCGGCTCTCGAGAGCCACCCCACACGGTCTGTCGCCCTTGGCTCGACGCGGTCTATTGCTGTAGATTGTTAGCACCCCGATGGCAACACAATCCAGCAATCCCTTGGGCGGCGCCCCGTCGCGTCGATCCAGAGGCGCACGAGCGCCGCTGACCTTTATGGCGAGCTTCGCTCTCGCTGCGTCTTCTCTAACGGCACAATCCAACCCTCCCGTCACCGTATCAGCGGAGGGCTGGACGGTAACGGCCCAGAGCGGAACGCTCACGGTCACCCACGAGAAGCTGGGTGTCCTGATGCGGGACTTGCACTTGCAGATCCGCGACGCTCGCGGACCGCAAGTGCTTAGCGGCTGGACTGCCGAGCAGAGCGGGCCGAATCAACTGAGTCTGCGGACTGTCCAACCGCGTACGGGCTGGGTGATTGAGTTGCGGCGCAATGCGCTGAAGTTCTCGTCCACCACGCATGGCGCGAGGTTGGCCGCCCGGGTTCCGGCTCCTCCAACGCGCGGACCGGCGCGCCTCATCGACCCCTCAGGAGCGCCTGTCGATTGGGTCGGCACGAATGAAGTGAAAAGCGGGTACGGCGGCAGCGAGACGCTCAACCCCTCGTTCCTGCCCAGAACGAACGCCGACGTGATGTACTTCTCGCTGGGCAACGTGGCAAGCCCGGCGTTCCACGCGCTGTTTGACCGCCCCTCCGACATCGCTATCGACTTCACCGACGCTTCCGAGATGGCGCGCGACACCGAGGATGCGAGCTTGCTGGATCTCTCTCTGCCGATCCCAGGGAATGTGGTCATCCGCCTCACGCCCGACTACTTCACGCAGGCGCTGGGCGTGCCCTATTACGTCCCCTTCGACGACAGCTATTTCAAGACCGCGCCGATGGTCTGGTCGAGTTGGACGAGCTACTACGAGGCCGTTCGCGAAGAAGACATGGTGCGCAATACGGATTGGCTGGCCGCCAACCTGAAGCCCTACGGGTTCCAGTACGTGCAGCTAGACGATGGCTACGACAGCGGTCAAGTCGCCGGCAAAAGGGGCGACCATTCCTGGATCGAGAATTGGAACAAGAACACGTTTCCGCACGGGCCAGAGTGGCTGACCGCATACATCAAAAACAAGGGCCTGCGTCCCGGCATCTGGCTCGTACCCAACTCGTATGCGAATGCAACCGAACAGCACCCCGACTGGTACCTTCGCGACAAGCGCGGCAACTTCGTGCTGGACTATTCAACGCCCGCGCTCGACTCCACCAACCCGGCCGTGGTGGGGCATCTGCAGCGACTGTTCCGTACGCTCGGCGACTGGGGCTTTGAGTACTACAAGTTCGATGGCGAACACGCGCTGCCGCGCTACGCGCCGCCGGTGGACCGCACTAAACTCTACGACACGAAGGTCGATTCGCTGGTCAATTACCGCGACCGCCTGAAGGTGATCCGCGACACGATCGGGCCCAAGGTTTTCATCGAGGGCTGCCCGGCTGGAACGCCGCTCAACGGGATCGGTTTCTTCAACTCCTACTTCACCGGACACGATCTTTACAACAACTGGCAGGGCATGTATGCGCTGTTCAGTTCCATCAATGCCAACGCCTTCCTGAACCACATCGTGGTTTACGTCATGCCCGGCGAAGGTCTGGAACTGGGGGCACCCGCGACCGTGGAGGAGACCGCCAAGAAGCGCCCGCCGATCGTGATCGAGACGGCCCGTACGCGGGAAGATCCTCTGACTGGATTCGGGACCACACTGGCCGAGGCGCGCACGCTCGTTTCTTATGTCTCTCTCACCGGCGTGGCCTACCCGCTGGCCAGCGTGATGCCTGAATTACCCGAGGAGCGCGTGCGCCTGTTGAAGGCGACCATGCCCACCATGCCGATCCTGCCGGTGGATCTTTTCAGCCGCGGGACCGACGCGCAGTGGGACAAGTTCAAACACGTGCAACCCGACTACTACGTACACAACTATCCCGAGATCCTGGACGTGAAAGTGAACGCCACGCCAGGGGTCTACGACGTGGTCGCATTGACCAACTGGCGGAGTGCCGCCGAGGCGCGCCGGGTCGATCTGAAGGAGAAACTCGGACTCGCAGCCGACCGGGATTACGTCGTGTTCGATTTCTGGGCGCAGGCGGAGCTAGGTGTCGTCAAGAAGACCTTCAACATCAATGTCGAGCCGCACGACACGCGCGTGCTGTTCTTCCACCCGCTGTTGGACCGTCCGCAGGTGGTCGGTATGTCGCGCCACATCAGCGGTTCGTTCTCGCTTCAGAGGGTGGCCTGGGACACTGCGCAGCGAACACTGAGTGGAACCTCAGAGACCGTGGCGAAAGATCCGTACACGCTGTGGATTCATCTGCCAAGCGGCGTACAGGTGGCGCAGGCGAAAGCCAGATCCGGAGGGCATGACGTTGGGGTGACCCAGAAGGTCAGCGGCAATTCGCTGATGATTCGTTTTGACGCGCAGCCTGCTCCGGTGGAGTGGGAAGTGGCATTCACTGCGCGCGCCAGCAAGTAGCGACGGAGCCGCGACAGTGAGGGGGCGGTTGGTCTCGGTGGGCTCGACGTGCTGCAGCGCTCGCTGAGTACCCACCGCTCCGTAACTACTGTGGCTCTGCTAAGGTCAGAACTTCGGCGTCACGCCCAGACTGTCGAACAGAAACGAGTAAATGTCCGCCGTGGTTTCCAGCGCCTTTGTCGTGCTGCTGGCGCCGTGGCCTGACTTCGTGTCGATGCGGATCAGCAGCGGCGTCGCATGACTCGCTTTTTCCTGCAGGGTGGCGGCGTACTTGAACGAGTGGGCCGGAACCACGCGGTCGTCGTGGTCGGCCGTTGTTATGAACGTCGCCGGGTACCTCCCGCCGGCGCGGATGTTGTGCAGCGGCGAGTAAGCGAAGATCGCCTTGAATTGCTCCGGGTTGTCGCTCGAACCATAGTCCGAGATCCACGCTCCGCCAATCGTGAATTTGTGGAAGCGGAGCATGTCCATGACTCCCACTTGCGGCACCGCTGCGCGGAATAACTCCGGACGCTGGTTGATCACCGCTCCAATCAACAGACCGCCGTTCGAGCCGCCGTTCACGGCCAGATGTTCGGGCGAAGTGTATTTGTTCGCGATGAGCCACTCGGCGGCCGCGATGAAGTCGTCGAAGACGTTCTGCTTATGCAGTTTTGTCCCCGCCTCGTGCCACTTCTCGCCATACTCGGCGCCACCCCGCAAGTTGGCGGTCGCGTAGACGAAGCCCTGCTCGAGCAGGGCGATGCGCAGCGGGCTGAATGCCGGGCTGATGGTGATGTTGAATCCACCGTAGGCATACAGCAAGGTGGGGTTCGTTCCATCCAGTTTCAGACCCTTTTTGTGGATCAGGAACATCGGAATCTGCGTACCGTCCTTGCTCGCGTAGAAGACCCGCTTCTCTTCGTAGTCGCCGGGCTTGAATCTGGGGATCTCCGGAGCGCGAAATACCGAACTCTGCCGAGTGGCTATGTCGTAGCGGAAAATCGTCGGCGGGTAGTCGAGCGAGGTGAAGGTGTAAAAGACGAATTTGTCGTCGCGGTGGCCGCCAAAGCCGCCCGCGTTGCCGAGCCCAGGCAATTGAATCTCATTCTCGAGCTTACCCGTGAGCGAATAGACCTCGGCGCGAGTGGTCACGTCTTTGAGATAGGTCACCAACAGCTTACCGCCTGCGGTCGATGCACCCTCCATCGCCTCCGGTTTTTCGGCGACTACATCGGACCACGGCGAATCGGGCTTGTCCGGATCGAAAAGAGCCAACTTCTGATTCGGTGCCTGGTGGTTGGTCTGGACCAGGAACTTGCCCCCGACGTTGTCAATCGGGTTGTACTGGTCATCGCCGATATCGGCCACGATGGGCGTCCAAGTCTTCTGCCCCTTGCTGAGATTGCGGAAGAACAGCGCGTTGCCCTTCTTGCCAGCGCTCGGATCGCCGACCCCCAGGAAGGCGTACTTTTCGTCTTCAGTCGTGCCGACATTGAATAGCCGCTGCGGATGGGCCTTGTCCTCATACACCAGTTCATCGGCGGACTGAGGCGTGCCGATGCGGTGGAAGTAGATCGTCTGGTTCTCGTTCTTCGACGAGAGGTCGTGGCCGCCTTTCGGCTCCGGGAAGCGCCCGTAGAAGAATCCGTTGCCGGCCCAGGCCAGATTGGAGAACTTGATCCACTTGATGTCGTCGGACAGAACCTTGCGGGTGGCAACCTCCATCACGGCGCCGGTGTTCCAGTCGGATCCGCCGCTCGATATCGTGTAGGCGCAATAGCGCCCGTCTTTGGAGATTTCGAGGGTCCCGAGGCGCGCCGTGCCGTCGGTGGAGAACTTGTTGGGATCGAGCAGCACCTCCGGCGTCCCGTCCAGGCCCTTCTGGATGTAGATCACGCTCTGGTTCTGTAACCCGTCGTTCTTCGAGAAGATGAAGTTCTCTCCCTTGCGGGACGGGGCGCCATACTTCGGGTAGTTGTAGAGTTGCTTGACCCGCTGCGCTAACTGCGGGCGGAACGCGATCTTGTCGAGGTACCCAAACGTGACTTTGTTCTGTGCCTCGACCCAGGCGGCCGTTTCGGCGGACTTGTCGTCTTCAAGCCAGCGATACGGATCGGCGACTTTCACCCCGTGGTAATCGTCGACCTGATCGGTCTTGCGCGTCTGAGGGTACTTGAGTTCCTGGGGAAAAGCGGGCATCAGCAATCCAATAAAAGCGGCAACGGAGGCCATCCGGGCAAACGGCAATAGAGCGTTGAGCATGCGGGCACGTTCCTTTTTTGATGTGAGCGGCGCGCTTGTGATTCGCGAGTCCGCGTTCAGCGATGATCGTATCACCCTCCCGGGCCGGGCCGTCCGCTGCGGCACCTTCTCTGGCGTTTCGAGCGCGCCTGTTAGACTGTTAGTTTATGACCCTCGAAGAACTCGAGCGGACGTATGCCGAGCTCCGCCAGCAGTCGGAAGCTGTGCGGAGCTATCTTTGACGTCCCTCGCAAACGCCAGCAACTGCTGAAGATTGAAGAGCAGATTTCCGCGCCCGACTTCTGGAATAACTCCGAAGCCACCCAGACGGTCATGCAGGAGCGCAAGCGCCTGGAGTCGGCCATCGCGGACGAGAAGCAGGTGTCCACGCTCGTGAGCGACGTCGATACCCTGTTTGAGCTTGGGCGGGAGGGCGAGGACGTACTGGGCGAACTCACCAAGGAGGTCGACAAGCTCCGGCACATCGTCGATCACCTGGAGACGGGCATGCTCCTGTCGGGTGAGAACGACCGGTTGAGCGCGATCATCACGATCCACCCCGGGGCCGGCGGTACGGAGAGCCAGGATTGGGCCGAGATGCTGCTGCGCATGTACCTGCGCTGGGCGGAACGGAATAACTTCCCTGCGGAGGTGACCGACCGGCTGGAGGGCGAGGGTGCGGGCATCAAAAGCGCGACCATCGAAATTGACGGTCCCGGCGCGTTCGGGCTGCTGCAATCCGAGATCGGCGTCCACCGCCTGGTGCGAATCTCGCCATTCGACGCCAACGCGCGCCGGCATACCTCCTTCGCCTCGGTGTTCGTCATCCCGCTGGTCGATGACGACGTGAAGATCGACATCAAACCCGAGGACATCCGGGTGGACGTATTCCGCGCTTCTGGTGCGGGCGGGCAGCACGTGAACCGCACGGAATCCGCAGTGCGCTTCACTCACATTCCTACCAACATCGTCGTGCAGTGCCAGTCCGAGCGTTCGCAGCACAAGAACCGAGCTACGGCGCTGAAGCAGCTGCGCGCCCGCTTGTACGAGCACGAGATGGAGAAGCGGCGGGCCGTCGAGCAGAAGCTCGAGGATACTAAGTCGGCGATCAATTTCGGCAGCCAGATCCGCAGCTACGTGTTGGCGCCGTACCGAATGATCAAGGACCTGCGCTCGCGTTTCTCCGTTGGCGACGTGGATCGGGTCCTCGACGGCGACCTGGATGAGATGATCCACGCCTACCTGGTGTGGAAGAAGACGGGCAAGACGGCTGGTGAAGCCCTCGGCGATCTGGACGAGTAAGACCTGCCGTCCCAGTTCACCTGTTGGCTTGGCTGCTGGTCCGCGCGGAAGTGGGTTGATTTTGATCGATAAATCCGAGATTTCGCGTGCTGCGGAAATAATCCGGCGCGGAGGCTTGGTGGCGTTTCCCACCGAGACCGTGTACGGA
>Ga0118677_10000947_pt1 | contig 62149 bp, 42 predicted proteins | sample AliMusrvi5mmetaG_FD_86154 | JGI IMG/M metagenome (GOLD analysis project Ga0118677, IMG submission 86154) | reverse complement strand
GCTGTATGCCCTCTTCGTGAACAGATTCAAGCAACTTCAGGATAAATTCCCGGCTCAGCCCCATTTTAATGCCTGCTTCAATTCGGTCCCGGGTAAGCTCGTTCCACCTTTTTAACTGCAGGATGGTGATCTTGTTAACCTTTTTATAGGTTCCGATCTCTTCAACCACCTTCATCCGGCGTGCCAGGATATCAATGAGTTCCTCGTCCAGCTTGTCGATTTCCGACCGTAATTCTTCCAGTTTATGCGAAAATTCACTGTTGTCTGTTTCGCGCCGCAGGATCAGTTTTGAAAGAAGTTCCTGCAACCTGGCCGGCGTGACCTGCTGATTTTTGTCCGTAAGTGCCTTTGAAGGATTAATATGAGTTTCGATCATCAGCCCGTTCATCTCAAGGTCAAGTGCTTTCTGCATGGTGCCCGGGATCAATTCCCTGTTGCCGCAAATATGGCTGGGGTCGACAATAATGGGAAGGTTCGGATAAAGACGCTTGAGTTCAATGGGGATTTCCCACATGGGGGCGTTCCGGTAAGGAGAACGGTTGAAAAATGAAAACCCCCGGTGGATGGCTATCAGCTTTTCAATTCCCATCCGGTTTAACCGTTCAATGGCCCCCATCCATGTTTTAAGATCGGGGTTCAGCGGATTCTTGATCATCACCGGGATGTCGCGGCCCCCGATGGCTTCACCGATCTCCTGGACTGAAAAGGGATTTACCACGGTACGGGCTCCGATCCACAGGATGTCTATGCCATTGTCCAGCGCCTCCTGGACATGCCTTGGGTTGGCAACTTCGACCGTAACCAGCAACCCGGTTTGTTCCTTCACTTTTTGCAGCCATTTCAGCCCTTTGGACCCGACTCCTTCAAAAGCTCCCGGCCGGGTGCGGGGTTTCCATATCCCTGCACGGAAAATTTTCACCTGTGGCAGGGAGGCAACCCCGTATGCCGTTTCCATCACCTGCGCTTCGGTTTCGGCACTGCACGGACCGGCAATGATCATGGGCGGCGAAGAAACAGTCAGCCATTCTTCGGGAGGAATAATTTTAAGTGCAGATGTCATTGGGAGCAAAGATAAGGACTTACGAGACTACGAACCACACGGATTTTCTTTTTTCTGAGTGTTTCTCCGTGATCTTAGTGCCTCAGTGGTTTTAATTCCTCACATTTCAGTAAATTTGCGGATTCAATAAACGAAATCAATGGAACATACGAGAAGAAATATAATCGCAGACTTACTGAAATCAAAGGATTTCGGCAGTGAAGTTCTGGTCAAAGGCTGGGTCAGGGCAAAACGGGGGAATAAAAACATCAATTTTATCGCCTTGAACGACGGGTCGGTGATTCACCATCTCCAGGTGGTTGCAGAGGTGGCGAATTTTGATGAGAACCTGCTCAAACTGGTCACCAACGGTAGCTGCATCGCAGTAAAGGGAATCCTTGTCGAGTCGATGGGGCAGGGGCAAAGCGTTGAAGTCCAGGCCAGGAACATCGAAGTTTATGGAACCGCCGACCAGGAAACTTATCCGCTGCAGACCAAAAAGCACGGGTTGGAATTCCTGCGCGAAATTGCCCATCTGCGGCCACGTACCAACACCTTTGGCGCCGTGTTGCGCATTCGTCATGCCATGGCCTATGCCATCCATAAATATTACAACGACCACGGATTTTACTACATTCATGCCCCGATCATTACCGGTTCGGATGCCGAAGGAGCAGGGGCGATGTTCAGGGTAACAACCCTCGATGACAAAAACCCGCCGTTGCTGCCTGACGGCCATGTTGATTACAGCCAGGATTTCTTCGGAAAAGAGACCAAACTCACTGTGAGCGGCCAGCTTGAAGCCGAACTTGGTGCCATGGCACTGTCGCTGGTCTATACCTTCGGCCCCACCTTCAGGGCTGAAAATTCGAACACCCCCCGCCACCTGGCCGAGTTCTGGATGATCGAACCCGAGATGGCCTTTTATGACATCCACGACAACATGGACCTCGCAGAGGATTTTCTGAAATACCTCGTACAATATGCCCTCGATCATTGTTACGATGACCTTGAGTTTCTCAACAAACAAAACGATGACCACGAGCTGATTGACCGGTTGAAGCTGGTGATCAGCGAAAAGTTCGAAAGGCTTAGCTATACCGAGGCTGTAGACATCCTCAAGGCTTCCGGACAGGCCTGGGAATTTCCTGTGGATTGGGGAACCGATCTCCAGGCTGAGCACGAACGGTACCTCGTGGAGAAACATTTCGGCAAACCTGTGATCCTGACCGGATACCCGAAAGATATCAAGGCATTTTACATGAAGATGAACGAGGATGGACGGACGGTACGGGCCATGGATGTCCTTTTCCCGAAAATCGGCGAAATCATCGGCGGAAGCCAGCGTGAAGAGAACCTTGATGCTTTGTTAAAAAGGATTCACGAGATGAATATCCCCGAGAAGGATGTTTGGTGGTATCTCGACACCCGCAAATTCGGAACAGCACCCCATGCCGGATTCGGACTTGGCTTTGAACGGCTCATCCTGTTTGTTACCGGCATGTCGAATATCCGTGATGTGATCCCTTTCCCGAGAACACCAAAGAACGCTGAGTTTTAAGATTCCATGCATCCGCCTGTTTTTCCGGAACAGGGTGATATTTTTTTACAGGCAATAATCCCTGATCGGGAATAATTCGTAATTTAGCAGGAAGAATCGTATGATGGATAAGTGTTGGGTGCTGAAATCTCCGGGAGATCCCGAAAAAATTGCTGAATTATCGAATGTCCTGAACATCGACCGTTCACTGTCAAATCTGTTAGTGCAGCGGGGTATTGCCACTCTCGAGGATGCCAGGACATTTTTCAGGCCAACCCTGGATAATCTTTTTGATCCTTTCCTGATGAAGGATATGGATAAGGCTATTGCCCGCATCACAAGGGCGCTTGACAAAAAGGAAAACATACTGGTTTATGGCGATTATGATGTTGACGGAACTTCAGCCGTTTCGCTGGTTTATACTTTTCTGCACAGTTTTCATGACCAAATTGATTTCTATATTCCCGATCGTTACGATGAAGGGTACGGCATTTCGGTGAAGGGAATCGATTTTGCAGTTCAAAACAATGTCAAACTGATCATTGCCCTCGACTGCGGGATTAAAGCCGTTGAGAAGATTGCCTACGCTTCATCCAAAGGGGTTGATTTCATCATCTGCGATCATCACCGCCCGGGTGCGGAAATTCCTGCTGCTGTAGCGGTTCTTGACCCGAAGCGAAACGACTGCCCTTATCCTTACAAGGAATTGTCCGGCTGCGGGATCGGCTTCAAACTGATTCAGGCATATACCCAGCAGCACAATCTTCCTTTTGAAGATCTGACGCAATATCTCGACCTGGTCGCCATCAGCATTGCCTCAGACATTGTGGATATCACGGGTGAAAACCGGATACTGGCCCACTTCGGGCTTAAATTGATCAACACACGTCCAAGGCCGGGTCTGGAGGCATTGCTTCGTTATTCAGCCATGATGAAAAACGATGACGGTCAGGGTGGATGTGTTTTCATCCGCGAACTCACCATCACCGACCTGGTGTTCATGATCGGACCACGGATCAATGCTGCAGGAAGGATCGAAAGCGGGAAAAACTCAGTCAGGCTGTTGATTACCAAAGATCTTGACGATGCAAAACGTGTTGCAGTCCAGATCAATGAACACAATACCGAGCGGAAAACCCTCGATACCTTCGCCACACAGCAGGCCCTTGGCATGATCGGCGCGGATGCGCAACTTAAATCGGCACGGTCTACGGTGATCTATCACCCCGACTGGCACAAAGGCGTGATCGGAATCGTGGCCTCCCGTCTCACCGAAACCTATTACAGGCCCACCATCGTGCTTACACTTTCAAACGGGTTGATTACAGGTTCGGCCCGGAGTGTAAGGGATTTCGACATTTATGAAGCCGTGGATGCCTGCAGCGACCTACTGGAGCACTTTGGCGGACATAAATTTGCTGCCGGACTTTCACTTAAACCTGAAAACCTGGATGCATTCAGGAAGCGTTTTGAATCGGTGGTGAGCGAGCGCCTGCAGGGTATTGAGCTTGTCCCCGTGCTGGAGGTGGACGCTCTCCTCGCGCTGAACAAGATCAATTCGCGTTTTTACAGCATCCTGAGGCAATTCGCACCATTCGGACCGGGAAACATGGCCCCCCTGTTTGTGACAAAAGGGGTTATGGACGCAGGAGGATCGCGGATTGTGGGAAAAAACCACCTGAAACTTTCTGTGGTTCATCCCGATATTGCAGGCGGGCCATTTTCAGCCATCGCATTTCAACAGGGCGAGCGGTTCGGTTTGATTGAAAAACAGATACCTTTCAATATCTGTTATCATATTGAAGAAAATGAATGGAATGGTTCAGTGAACCTCCAGCTAAACATCAAGGACATAAAATTTGCAGATTAGCGGGTCTCTTTTCCAAAGCAGACATCCATGCGACGCGCTTTTTCAATCAGGGCATGGTCTTCCGGAACAAGTCTTAACTTTCCGCCAACTTCAGCCAGGGGAACCGAGGTAACGGTGTCGCCTTTGAGTGAAACCATCTCGCCGAAGTGTTTCTGGGCGATCAATTCAACCGCATAAGCTCCGTAACGGGTGGCAAGTACGCGGTCCATCGGCGACGGACTGCCCCCGCGCTGAATATAACCAAGGATGGTTTCCCTGGTTTCGAGACCGGTCAGTTCCTTGATGCTGTTGGCGACATAATGGCCCGCTGATTCTCCTTTGGGAGTGGGAATTCCTTCGGCCACCACCACAATGGAATAGGGTTTTTTATTGATGGCCCTTTTTTTCAGGCACCTGGCGACCATGTTGATGTCGAATTCTATTTCGGGAAGCAGGATCACGTCGCCACCGCTGGCCATCCCTGAGTAGAGCGCAAGCCATCCTGCATGATGGCCCATTACTTCGATCACCATGATGCGTTTATGGCTGTTGGCAGTGGTATGCAGCCTGTCGATGGCTTCGGTGGCAATCCAGAGGGCAGAATCAAAACCAAAGGTAACATCGGTTCCCCACACATCGTTGTCGATGGTTTTCGGAATGCCGATCACGTTCAACCCAACCTCCGCAAGCTGGGCGGCGGTGCGCTGGGTGCCGTTACCACCGATGCAAACCAGGGCGTCCAACCCGAGCTCCTGGTAATGTTTTTTGATTAGTTTGGGCTTGTCAATAGCATTGAATGTGTTGCTTTTCTTGAACGGATTCTCCCTGGATGTTCCAAGGATGGTGCCTCCCAGCGTAAGAATTCCCGACAGCAGCGTTTCATCCAGCTGGACATACTCCTCATTGATCAGTCCCAGGAACCCCGAAGAGATGCCAATCACCTCCATGCCATATTCCAGGATGGCAGTCTTTCCAACACCCCTGATGGCTGCGTTGATACCAGGGCAATCGCCGCCGGCCGTTAAAATACCAATACGCATAAGAATGAAATTATTTCAAGTCGAATGAACCAGTCCCTATTTCTTTATCATCGGCAAATACCGTCACCATGTACTTCCCCTTCATTGCCTGCTTGTCGGAGTCTTTCTTGGTCCAGTCAACGGTTACCCTCATGGCTTTTCCTTGATAATCAACATCTTCACGCAGGGAGAAAGGCAGTGTTTGCCCGTTGAAAACGAACGTGTCATATTTGCTCTTGATCACAACGACATTGTCGGGGCGAACGAGGCGGATGTATATGTTTTTTTTCCCGGGGGTTACGAGGGGATTCTCCCCGATGGTAAAGCATATCCTGATCCGGTCGGTGCGGCTGGCTTTGTCGGTCAGCTGTTCTTTCGATCCTCCCGATTTCAGTTTATAGGGGGTGGCGGTAACATCGTATGCCTTGATGTAAGCGGCCGAACTCATTTTTTCCTTGAGCTCTTCCTTGTCTTTCATCAGGTTCTGATTGCGGTTTTGTTCAGTTTTCACCACCTGGCGGATGCGGTCGTTTTCGGCAGTCAGCTCCCGGTTGACGGTATAAAGCGAATCCATCTGGTGAACATATCCCTGCGCCACTTTTTGCAACTGTTCAAATTTCTTGTGGATGGTGTTATAATCCCATTGATTGTCAAGAAGTTTTTTGATTTCCAGCGCATTGACCTGTATCAGGCTGTCCTTGGCCTTGAGCGAATCTGACAATGCACCATAGGAAATCTTGATTTTGTTATGCTCGGTCATAAGTGAATCAAGGTTGTGCTGCAAAGCGATTTTCTCCGTATCTTTTTCTTTGACCAGTTTAAGCAGCTGTGAGCGCTGAATAAAAAGCCAAAAGATAATGATCAGTAAAAAGATGGCTAAGACGGCTAAAATAATCTTGTATTTCCGGGATGAAGAGTTTTGTTCTTCCATGTGTGACTTAATTTTCCTGCATTTATTTCCTAGTGCCCGTCAGTTCCTATTTGCCTGAGCACGTCGCCATGCTGTTTCACAATCTCTTTCAGCCACCATTCCGGGTAACCGGGTTGCGACGGCATTACGGGCATGTGGTAGGCATTGGTTTCGAATTTCCCGTCCTTTTCTTTTTTGATGTTGCCGTCGATGTATTTTACCAGCAGGTACTGGTACATCTCCTGCCAGCGTTTCACGGTAGCCTGGCCGGTTTTCACTGAATATTCCGTAAGGTACTTGGCGCAGGCGGACTTGTCTTTTTTATAGAGGTCGGCGGCTTTTTTGTCGATATCGGCTGTTTCGGCAATATATTTCAGTTCCAGTTCGCGTTGAACCGGTTGAATGTCCTTGATCATGTAATTATACTTCGTATAGGCCCAGTTCGATACCATGCTGAAGGTCCAGAAAGCGGAAGTGGGGGAGAAGTGGAGCATGTCTCCATTTCCGACCCTGTATGCTTCAGGCACTTTGGTCATGCTGCAATACATTGGAGAAAATACCATGGTATAGGTGTCGTCAACACCAAACCAGAAAATTCCGCCAACCGGATCGGGCAGCCAGTTGCGTGATTGGGCTACAAACACAAAACCTGTTTGCTGGGTTGAGACGGCACGTTCCTGCACATAGGCAATGCTGTCGACTTTAAGGGTCATCGGGCGCCAGCGATACGGGCATTCAAACGGACCTGCGCCGATATCCTTGGTCATGTCCATCTTTGTTCCTTCGTAATGGTCACGCATCAGGCTCATGACATCGTGAACACTGAGTTTCTTATCAGGTTTTATCCAAAGGGGCATTCGGTTGGTGGTGTATCCCCAGGTGCCTTTGTTAAGATGACCCATGGCATAATCCTGGTACTGGCCCATATTGGCATTCACGCGGTTGAACATCGCCCACACGCGGGCCTCGCAGGCACGGGCGCCGCTGAAACTCACCGGTGCATAGGTGTCGGAGAAGCTGAATTCAGCGTCTTTCCCGTCAAAATATTTTTTGGAGCGGGCAAATGAGATCACATCCTTTGAATAGATGCAATTTTCAGGATCATTCAGAGGGAAAGTGGTAATGCGTGCCTGGTTTGCATGGCCGCAGACATAACCATCGGGAATGCGGAGGGCAACCCAGACAGCTCCAACCTGGCCTTCGCCTTTGCCAATCATCTCAAGGATCCAGGCTTCGTTTGCATCGGAAATCGAAAACGACTCCCCTTCGCTGGCGTACCCGTACTTTTCCGTGAGATCCCCGAAAACCTTAATGGCTTCACGGGCGGTTTTCGAACGCTGAAGAGAGATGTAGATCAGCGATCCGTAGTCGACGATTGCACCTTTCTGCGTTTGCAGTTCTTCCCGGCCGCCGAAGGTAGTTTCACCCACGGATACCTGGTACTCGTTCATGTTCCCGATCACGTTGTAGGTGTGCTTCACCTGGGGAATTTTTCCCAATGGCTTTCCTGTATCCCATTCCGTAACATCGAGCATCGAACCTGCAGGCCAGTCACGGGCAGGCCAATGATACAATTCTCCATACAGGGTATGTGAATCGGCCGAATAGGTAATCATCACCGAACCATCGGTGGTGGCGCCCCGTGTGAAGATAAAATTGGTACAGGCCATTGAATGGTAGCTGAAGCCTGCAAGCAGCAACACGAGAATAAATAAGGATTTGCGCATAAATATTAATTGTTGAATGAATTAATTATTGAATTTCGATCTTTGCTGTTTCGCTGATTTAATTGCGTCAAAATTACAAAAAAAATCCGATAGGTTCGCAGCATATCAACTTGTTGAATGTGATGCGGAAATTTTACCTCCGGGAGAATGGCAAAAATCAGTAAATTTGTACGATAATTGCCCGATGATGCACCGCAAACTTCTTCTCCTGATCACCTCGCTGCTGTATGCTTATTCATGCCTGTTTGCCCAGGTGAACATCCATGACTCTGCCATTTCCACACCCATGATATACGCCACTTACGGGTACCAGTTTCCCAGGGGAGACCTGGCCACCCAATTTGGGAGTAATTCAACCATCGGAGGCGGATTTATCTTCAAGACAAAACACAACTGGATGTTTGGTGCGGAAGGCAATTTCATGTTCGGGCAGAGCGTGAAGAACACCGATTCCCTTCTCAGGATGATTTCGACTTCCGAAGGTTTTGTTACAGATGCCAACGGTTATGTTGCCGACATTATTTATTATGAACGGGGATACAATATCCTGGTCAAATTCGGCAAGGTGCTCCCTGTACTGGCACCGAATCCCAACTGCGGAATAGCCCTGCTCGCGGGGGCAGGCTATATCCAGGACAAGATCAGGATTTCCAACCCCGGGAATTCGGCACCTCAGCTCCTCGGGGATTATAAAAAAGGGTATGACCGGCTGAACGGAGGGATTGCCCTGACCGGATCAGTGGGATACCTTTACCTGAGCAACACCCGGCTGCTGAACTTTTCGGCCTGCTTTGAACTCATGCAGGCCTGGACAAATCCATACCGGAAACGCAATTTCGATACCGGGTTACAGGATACACGGAAATTGAGTACACAGTTTTATACCATCAGAATTTTATGGATCATTCCGTTGTACCGCAGGGTGCCGAAGGAGTTCTACATGTATTAGAATGCGTTTGATATATTCATTGTCTGTTCGTTGTTATGGTCTGATCATCCGTGTCGCGGCAATTTTCAATGTCAAGGCAAGACAATGGATTGATGGTCGCCGGGGGATATTTGACCGCCTCGAATCGGCCCTGGAGCTGGTTGACCGCAATCAAAACGCCATCGTATGGTTCCATGTTTCTTCTCTTGGTGAATTCGAACAGGGAAGGCCTGTCATCGAAGCTTTCAGGAAACGCTGGCCGGCAAAGAAGATCCTGCTGACTTTTTTTTCACCTTCGGGGTACGAGTTGCGTAAAAACTACGACCAGGCCGATTTTATCTTTTATCTCCCCCTGGATGTGCCAGCCAATTCCCGCAGATTTTTGGAAATCGTCAGGCCGGAAATGGTCTTCTTTGTCAAGTATGATTTTTGGTTCAACTACATGGAGACAATCCATGACCGGCATATCCCACTCTATTTCATCTCAGCCATATTTCGGAAAAACCAGTACTTTTTTAAATGGTACGGGCACTGGTTTCGCAACCATCTGCGCCATGTGACCCGTTTTTTTGTTCAGAATACCGAATCGGAGGAGCTGCTTAAGCTGGCTGGCATTGTGAAGGTCACCCTGACAGGGGATACCCGTTTTGACCGCGTTTATGCCATTGCCTCCCGGCAAATTTCCATGCCTCTTATCGAAAAGTTCGTTGCCGGCAGACAGGTATTTATCATGGGCAGCAGTTGGGAACCCGATGAGTTGAAGTGCATTCCCCTGATAAAGCACAGGGAACTGAACCTGAAGTACATCATCGCACCACATGACACCTCGCCGGCGCGTGTCAGGTTCATCCTTGATCAACTCGGCAGGCCTGCGGTTTGCTATTCAGGCTTGAATGAAGAGAATGCCGGGACGGCAGATATTCTGATCATAGATTCCATAGGGATTCTTTCACAATTATACCGTTATGCGACTGTTGCCTTTATCGGCGGGGGGTTCGGTGGTGGTATTCACAATATCCAGGAACCCGTGACTTTCGGTGTGCCGGTTTTTTTCGGGCCCAACTATCACAAATTCAAGGAGGCCCGGGATCTTGTGACACTGGGTGGCGCATTCAGCGTCAGCTCTTCAGAAGAACTTTTGGAAAAAGTCAGGGAGATTGCCGGGAATTCGCAGGAGCACCAACGTTTATCAGCCATATGCATCAACTATGTTGCCGAAAACCGCGGGGCAACGGAGAAGATTATTGCCTGCCTGGAACAACCTGGGGAAGTGAAAAATTAAAAATTAAAAATTAAAAATTGCGGCAGTCATATCACTCTACCCGGGTCACCTGTCACGTGTCACGTGTCACCTGTCACGTGTCACGATTTTTTTTATTTACCTTTCAGAATTATATTATCTTTACAAGAAAAAACCAATCTATGAAAGCAGGAAAACTTTACTTTGGATTACTGGCAGTGGTCGCTGTCTTTATGCTCGCCTCATGCAGCTCACCGGTAACACTGGTAAGCTGGAAAAACCCGGATTATAAATCGCAGATATCAAAGGTTGTGGTTATGCCATTGTTTGAGAAACTGGAATACCTCAAACCATTTGAACAATCTGTAGATGCCTATTTTGAGAAACAGGGACTCAAATCCATCGGTTCACTTGATTTTTTGAATCCGAACATCAAATACCCGATTGCCGACATCAAACACAAATGCGACAGTCTTGGTGCAGACGCAATCCTGGTATTCCGTTACAAGGGAACCGATAAAACCGAAGAGTATATTCCGCCAACGACATATGTTACCGGCGGTTATGGCGGCTATTGGGGCGGCGGCTACTGGGGCGGCGGATATTACGGAGGATATGGTATCGGCACCGTTTCGACCGGAGGATACTGGACATCAACGGCAGTGGTTAATGTTAAAGCCAGCCTTTATACCCACGGGTCAAAGGATGCCATCTGGACCGGTGATATAACCATTACTGATCCACAGTATGTCGATCAGTCTGCAGTGCAGATTGCACAATACATCTATGCGGATTGGCAGAAATACAATCTGCTTAAATTTGCTGCAAAGAAATAGCGGTTTTTGGTTTTCTTTCTATCTTTGGAAAAATTTAAAAAGAACGAACCATGAAAAAATATGTAGCTGAATTAATAGGAACCTTCAGCCTGGTGCTGTTTGGTTGCGGGTCGGCCGTGATTGCGAGCAGCAATATCGTAGGACCCGGCGGAGTTAGTGCGTATGGAATTGGCCTCCTTGGAATTTCCATCGCTTTCGGTTTTGCCGTTGTAGCAATGGCCTATGCCATCGGGGGCATATCAGGTTGTCATATCAACCCTGCAGTTACCATTGGCGTTCTGGTTGCCGGCAAGATTGAGGTTAAGGATGCCGTCGGATATATTGTTGCGCAGTGTATTGGGGCCATTCTGGGCGCCGGCGTGCTTTTTCTGATCGTCAGCGGACGGCCGGGTTTTCAAATGCAGGAATGGGCACTGGGTTCTAATGGCTGGGGTGAAGGTTACCTTGGGGCGTATAACACAACAAGTGCTTTTGTTATCGAAACTGTGATGACCTTCCTTTTCCTCTTTGTCATCCTGGCGGTTACCTCCAGGTTCGGAAACAGCAACATGGCCGGTCTGGCCATCGGGGTTACCCTGATGCTGATCCACCTGGTTGCCATACCTGTCACAGGTACTTCAGTAAACCCCGCACGCAGCTTAGGCCCGGCGCTTTTTGCCGGAGGGAAGGCCCTCATGCAGTTATGGCTGTTTATTGTTGCACCGGTCATCGGGGCCATTCTGGCTGGTGTGGTCTGGAAATTCGGATTTGACCAGGAGTAGGTCAAACAGCTTCCATCCAACGTACATCGTTTTGCATTCCGCGAAAAGAATGCAAAACGATGTATTTTTTTGCCTACTTTTACCCGTCTGAATCCAGATTGCTGATGTTTTTCGATTTCATAAAAGATCTTCGCAGACGCGACCACAAACCCCGTTTTGGCGGACTTGACATCCTGAAGTATATCGGGCCGGGACTGCTGGTCACGGTTGGCTTCATCGATCCCGGCAACTGGGCGTCCAACATTGCCGCCGGTTCTGAATACGGGTATGAACTGCTCTGGATGGTCACCCTTTCAACCATCATGCTTATCATCCTGCAGCACAATGTTGCCCATCTTGGCATCGCTACCGGGTTATGCCTTTCCGAGGCTGCCAACAGGCACACGCCTCTGTGGGTATCACGAACCGTGCTGGTGTCGGCCATGGGAGCATCTGTATCTACTTCCTTGGCTGAAATACTGGGCGCTGCTATTGCGCTCGACATGCTGTTTAATATCCCGATCCCGGCAGGCGCGATCCTCTCGGCTGTTTTTGTAGCGATCATGCTCTTCACGAACTCCTACCACAAAATTGAGAAATTCATCATTGCCTTCGTCTCCATCATCGGGCTCTCTTTTCTATATGAACTAACGCTGGTCGATATTAACTGGGTACAGGCAGGAATCGGATGGGTAAAACCAACTATTCCCCAGGGATCGATGATCATCGTGATGAGTGTGCTGGGCGCGGTGGTGATGCCCCACAATCTCTTTCTCCATTCTGAAATCATTCAAAGCCGCCAATGGAACCTGGAGGACGAAAAGGTGATCAAGCGGCAGATGGATTATGAACTTTTCGATACGCTCTTCTCTATGGTGATCGGTTGGGCCATCAACAGCGCCATCATCCTGCTGGCAGCCACGGCCTTTTTTACAAACCACACCCCGGTGAATGAATTGCAGCAGGCCGAAAGTATTCTGAAACCCTTGCTGGGGAATCATGCTGCGGTAATATTTGGTGTTGCCCTGCTTTTCGCAGGCATTGCTTCGACCATCACCTCCGGAATGGCCGGCGGCAGCATTTTTGCCGGTATTTTTGGTGAGCCCTACGACATCCACGACAGCCATTCGCGGCTGGGGGTGGTGATTTCGCTGGCGGTTGCCCTGCTTCTCATTTTTGTGATCGGGAATCCTTACCAGGGGCTTATCATTTCGCAAATGGTCCTCAGCATACAGTTGCCGTTTACCATTTTCCTTCAAATCTACCTTACCTCATCAGGGAAGGTAATGGGAAAATATGTCAATACAGCCTCAACCAAGGCGATGCTGCTCGTGGTCGGGGCAATCGTAGTCTTCCTGAATATAAAATTGCTCTTCAGTTTCTTTTAAGAATCTTTACCTTTGCGTCGTTCCCGTCCGTCAGATCATTTTCAAATTTCAACTGATGCCTTCAAACCGTAAGATATACTGGGCCTTTTTCATCCTGCTGGTACTATCTGTCGTGGTTCGCGGATGCATTGCCGGCCTCATCGAACTTGGTAATGATGAAGTCTATTACTGGACCTATGCCAGATTTCCGGCGCTAAGCCATTTCGATCATCCTCCGATGGTGGGGTTGGTGATCCAGCTGTTTACCCTGAACCTGACATTTGACGGGGAATTTTTCGTGCGCCTGGCGGCAGTGGTGCTTGGCACCCTGAGTACTGGGCTGATGTTCCTGATTGGCCGTTTGATCAAGGGACCGCTCACCGGTTTGTATGCCGCATTGTTGTTTACAGCCTCATTTTACGGTTTTATCCTCAGTGGAACATTCATTCTTCCGGATACGCCCCAGGTGTTTTTCTGGTTGCTGACGTTGTATCTTTTGCTCCGGTCGCTTCCCGACCGCAGCCCGGGGCCGAAAAGCAGGAGACTGCTCCTTCTTGCAGGCGCAACAGCGGGAATGGCCTTGCTCTCGAAGTACCACTCGGTTTTTTTGCTCACCGGTGTTTTTTTTTACATGTTGTTTTACAACCGCAGATGGTTCAGGGTAAAAGAGGCTTATGGCGCAATGCTCCTCTTCATCCTGTGTTGTATTCCCGTATTTTTATGGAACCTTGAAAATGACTTCATCAGTTTTACGTTTCATGAAAACCGTGTCGGCATCACATCATCCGGGCTGCAACCACAATATTTCCTGACGGAGATAGCAGGTGAGTTCTTTTATAATAACCCGGTGAACGTACTGATCATCCTGGCGGCTTTTTCAGCTTTACTGCGCCGCAGGGAGTTCATCCAAACGGATTATAAACGGATTATTTTATGGATCAGCATCCCGCTGGTGCTGGTCTTCATGTCATTTTCACTTTTTCGCAGCACCCTGCCCCATTGGACCGGACCGGGGTATCTCGGGTTCATTCTCATTGCTGCGGCCTACCTTTCGGAACCCGGGAGTCCCGGCACCAGGATGCGTCTTGTTCCCTGGCCGGTTGCAATCTCCCTTGTTTTTTTAATGTTTGTAGCTGTCGTGGGCGTCGGACAGATCAGGTATGGATGGGTTCCGCTAAGCAGATGGAAAGTTCATGATATTTCGCACGACATGACCGGGTGGAAGCAACTCGGTGATAAGTTCGCACCGCTTGCAAAACGAGATGAGGCCTCGGGGCGCATGAAACAGGGATCCCCGATCCTGACCTTCAGATGGTTTCCTGCCGCCAATTTCGATTATTATGCAGGCAGGCAGATCAACAAACCCGTTTATGCGCTTGGAACCCTCGAGAGGATTCATAAATATCACTGGATCAATCATCTTCGTGGAAATCTGAAACAGGGTACGGATGCCTACTACATTGCCTTAAGTGATGACTTCGAAGATCCGGCAGCCCTGTACGGGACACTCTTCGATACGATCCGAGCTGCCGATACAATTTATATAACCAGAAAAAAGGATACTGTTCGAACTGCATTGGTATACCGCCTGATCAACCTGAAAAAGGAGATGACTTTCCCAACCGGAATACCCGCCAATTAATCTCTCACACGTCACGTGTCACCTGTCAGGCGTCACCTGTCACCCCAGCCACTTACTTCGGTCCCACCATCTTCTTCGGATCAACCGCCCGGTTGAAATCTTCTTCAGAGATCAATCCCGATTCCATGGCCGCCTGGCGAAGGGTTTTGTGTTCTTTGTGCGCTTTTTTTGCAATTTTGGCCGAATTATCGTACCCGATGATGGGGTTCAGCGCGGTGACCAGCATCAGTGAATTTTCAAGGTTTTTATGGATGGCTGTCATGTTTGGTTCGATCCCGACGGCACAGTTGTCGTTAAAGGAAACGCAGGCGTCGCCAAGCAGCCGTGCCGACATCAGCAGGTTTGATATCATCAGGGGTTTGAACACATTCAGCTGGAAGTGGCCGCTGAGGCCCCCGATATTGATGGCTACATCATTGCCCAGCACCTGTGCGCAAACCATGGTCATGGCTTCGGGCTGGGTGGGGTTAACCTTGCCGGGCATGATGCTCGAGCCGGGTTCGTTTTCGGGGAGCATGAGTTCACCGAAGCCGCAACGTGGGCCGGAAGCCAGCAGCCGGATGTTGGAGGCGATGTGCATCAGGCTCACCGCGAGGGTTTTCAGCGCTCCCGATGTTTCCACCATTGCATCATGGGCCGACAAAGATTCGAATTTATTTTCAGCCGTAATGAAGGGCAACCCGGTGAGTTCGGCAATTTTCTTTGCCACCAGTACATCATAACCCCTGGGAGCGTTCAACCCGGTGCCAACGGCTGTTCCGCCAAGAGCCAGTTCGGAGAGGTGGGCCAGGGTGTTTTTCAGGGCTTTCAATCCATGATCAAGTTGTGAAACATAACCTGAAAATTCCTGTCCGAGGGTAAGAGGAGTGGCATCCATCAGGTGGGTGCGTCCGGTTTTAACGAGCTCTTTAAATTCAGCGGATTTTTTTTCAAGCGTTCCCTTTAAAAGTTCAACCCCCGGGATGGTCGTACCTGTTACCATTGTGTAAGCGGCGATGCTCATAGCGGCCGGGAAGGTGTCGTTTGAAGATTGCGATTTATTTACATCGTCGTTTGGATGGATCATGGTTTTGCTTTCGCCGTCCAGCACCCCGCCATTGAGCACGTGCGCCCGGTTGGCGATCACCTCGTTGAGGTTCATGTTGGTCTGGGTGCCCGAACCGGTTTGCCAGATCACCAGCGGGAACTGGTCATCCAGCCTGCCATCAAGGATCTCGTCGCATACTTTCACAATCAGGTCCTTTTTTTCCGGGTTAAGCACCCCCAGGTCGGCATTGACCATGGCCGCAGCTTTTTTCAGGACCGCCATGCCCCTGATCATCTCTTTGGGCATGGAGCCGGGTTCCCCGATTTTGAAATTGGTGAGCGAACGTTGCGTCTGGGCCCCCCAGTACTTGTCCATGTCAACCTCAATGGGTCCCATGGTGTCTTTTTCGATGCGTGTTTTCATGACAGGATATTTGATGGTGTTTTCTCCGAAATCATTTTAACAGGGATGCGATATTTTCAACCGGATCACCGATTACTGCTTTGTAAATGCCTTCAATAATTGGTCGTTGGAGGAGTTTTGGGTTCTGAAGAATGATCCTGATCAATTCATGATCTTCGAACTTTTTCCCTTTGAGGTTTTGTTTGTAATAATCCTCCTGCGTCCGCAACAGGACGGAAGGTTTGGAATTCAACTTTACCAGCAACCTATCCAGCTCCTTTTCCGTCAATGGATTTTTCAAATATTCCACCACCGTGAAAGGCTTCCCCGATTCTTTCAGGTATTGCAGCCCAGCACGGGATTTTTTACAGGAGGGGTTGTGGTAGATGTAAAACATATTTTCGATTTACGATTTACGATTTACGATTTACGATTTACGATTTGCATTTTGCATTTTATCCGGCGTTCCCATACTCCATCAGGTATGCCTTGATAAACTCCGTGAGATCTCCGTCGAGTACGGCCTGGGTGTCGGATGTTTCAAAGCTGGTACGAAGGTCTTTCACCATTTTGTAAGGATGCAATACATAGCTTCGGATCTGGCTTCCCCATTCAATTTTTTTCTTGCCGCTTTCGATCACGTTGATCTTTTCACGTTGCTTGCGCAGTTCAATTTCATACAACTGTGATTTCAACAACTTCAGCGCTTTTTCGCGGTTCTGTCCCTGGGAGCGTGTTTCCTGGCATTCGATCACGATTCCAGAGGGTTCGTGTTTTAACCTGACAGCGGTCTCCACCTTGTTTACATTTTGACCCCCTGGGCCGCTGCTCCTGAAGGTGTCCCAGCTTATGTCGGATGGGTTGATCTCAATGACGATGTCGTCGTTGATGATCGGGTAGGCATAAACGGAGGCGAACGAAGTATGCCGTTTGTGATTCGAGTCAAAAGGAGAAAGTCTTACCAGGCGGTGCACGCCATTCTCTCCCTTGAGATAACCGTAGGCATAATCACCGTCAAATTCAAGGGTCACCGATTTGATCCCGGCAACATCTCCTTCCTGGTAATCAACTTCAGTAATTTTAAATTTACTGCGTTCGGCGTAGCGGATGTACATGCGCATGAGCATTTCCGCCCAATCCTGCGATTCGGTGCCTCCCGCTCCCGAGTTGATTTGTACGATGGCGCCGAGTTTATCCTCTTCCCCGCTCAGCATGTTCCGGAATTCAAGATCCTCGACCAAACGGAGGGTCTCCCTGTACTGGTTTTCGAGGTCATCTTCGGTACCTTCTCCCTGGATGAAAAAATCCCACATGATGACCAGATCGTCGCGGCTTGAAACAGCCAGAAGATAAGCATCGGTCCAGAGTTTTTTATCACGGATGGCCCGAAGCGCCAATTCGGCTGTTTTGGGGTTGTTCCAGAAGTCGGGGGCCTGCGAAAGTTGCTCTTCTTCTGCTATCTGGGAAAGTTTTTTGTCGATGTCAAAGGTACCTCCTCAAGACATCAAGTCTTGTCTGAAGGTCTTTTAGCTGGTCGTGTCCTACCATGTCAGATTTTAAGTTCCGTTAATACTTTTGAGATCAGGTCAAATTCAAATCCTTTGCCTGTGACAAAAGTGATGATTTTTTCGCGGATGTTCAAATTTTTTCCGGTATTTATTTCTGACATCTTTTTCAGGATCAATTCACGGATGGTTCTCAGGTAATCATCCTCGCCGAGCTCTTCCATGGCCTTGCTGATGAGCCTTTCAGGGATTGCGCGGCTTTTGAGTTCATAACGGATTTTGATACGGCCCCATTTGCTGATGTGAAACTTACTGCGGACATAAATCCTCGAAAAGCGCTCCTCATCGATGAATCCCTCCTCCTCGAGATGGTGCATGATCTTTTTTATCCCGGCCCGTGAAACTTTCCAATGAACAAGCTTATGGTCAACCTCCTGGATGCATCTTTCCTGGTAAGCGCAATAGTGACGGATTCTGGCAAGTACCTCTTCCAGGTCATGTATTGATGAATCGGATGTTACTGTTTGTGTCATGCCTGCAATCAAAAACCTTCTCCATGTCGTCGCCATGAATTTTATGTAAAGGTAAGGCTAAAGTTGCATAAAAACATCAGGAAAAGCAAAAAAAATTCAATATTCTGTTTCAGGCGATTGCAGCTCCCTTTTCAACGGGTAAAATATGCTTCCAGTTCTTGCATGGTATCAGGCGTTGGAGCGAAGTCCCTGATAACCAGTCCCGATTCGAGCAATACAATGCGGTTGCAAACCTCAGTGACATGAGCCAGGTCATGGCTGGAAATAAGGAGGGTGACATGCTGTTCGCTGCTGATCCTTTTCAGTAGTTTTTTCAGGCTTATCTGTGAACTCGGATCAAGATGGGCGAATGGTTCGTCAAGGATCACGACCTCAGGATTTCCCATCAGGGCGGCCATGATTCCGACCTTGCTCTTGTTTCCCTTCGACAGCGTGCGGATTGGTTTCGGGCTTCGCCAGAGTTCTTCGCCGGCGAATCCATCCAGATGGTTGAACAGCTGGGCGATGTCTGCCGTGTTCATCCCATGCAGATAACCGACAAAGTCGAAATATTCAACCGGAGAGAGATAGTCGATCAGGAAGCCTTCGTCAAGATATGAGCCGGTGTATTTCTTCCATGTTTCAGACTGACTGACCGATATGTTTTTTGAAGTGATTACCCCGTCGGTTGCGGCCAGGAGGTCAAGGATCAGCCGGAAGAAAGTGGTCTTTCCTGCGCCGTTGTTCCCGATCAGCCCGAAGCATTCTCCTGCGGCAATTTCCATGGCAGGGATATCGAGCGCCACGAGGTTGTTGTACTGTTTTTTAATTCCTTGTACGTTGATCATGTTTTATCCGTTTCTGAAACCGGTAAGAATTTTCTGTTTCCTGGCAAGGAACTTCCTTGTGACGATTTCGATGAGTTGCCTGTGAAATGCCAGTCCGGCCAATCCTGACAACCCGATTGCCAGAACTCCGGCTTCCGGGAGACCCGCCAGGGCGAACAACCCGTAGATCAGCACAGGGAAACCGATGATGGGTAGAATCAGAATGAACTGGGCCGCGGTGACCCCTTCGTAGTTGAAAAATGCCCCCTTGCTCATGTCTATCCGCTTGGTGTTGTAGGTTCCCAGGTAAAGGATAATGAAAATGTTGATCCCGCAATTGAAAAACCATGCCGCCAGGTTCAGCAGCAGGATCCTGGAATCGAACAGGGCATAAGGAAGGCTAACCATAAAAGTGGCGGTATTGAAAAGAAAGAACAGCCAGAATTTAGCTGTGAAAAACTCCAGGGTTGAAAAACCGGCAGTACACAACCGGTCGAAGTAACTGCTTTCCCATGAAAGAACGAGCTGGCCATATTGCATCGTTATGATCCCGGTGAGCAGCAGGCCAGCGAAGAGCATCGTGCCATAACCGAGATGTCCCTGATGTTTCGAATAGATCATGAATCCGTAAAGCAGGAAGATCAGGCTGATAATCAGGTAGGTTCTTGGCCGGTTGTTTCGAAGGATCAGCTTCATTTCCAGGCTGGCAAGTTTACCGGTCAACCCGAAAATTTCAAAGAAATACCGACTTTTTTCTGTCGAATAATAGACTCGTTCATGTTTCACTTTCGCCTCCAGGTACCGCTGCAGGTAAAGCATGCGCCAGGACAATCCATAGCAGAAAAGCAGGAGTGCAGCGGGGAAGACGATCCACGATGGGTGAAGGATGATTTGCATAAGCGCCTCTCCAAAAGTTTGCGAGACAATCCTGGCCTGGGAGAAATCTGTATATGCCAGCAGGGCTAAGAATGCTGCAAGAGGCAGGATTACCCCCGGTTTGACGGCAAAGAGTTTCTTGAAGAAAAAGGAGAGGTAATTGTTTGCAAAGACGAGCAGGATGATTGCGCATAACCACGCCAACCCTGCGCCGGCGGAGTAGGCAGGGATGACGTAACGGATGGTAAAAGGCAAAAGAATGATGACCGGAAACAGGTTGAACAAACTGAGTCCTGACCTGAGCAGCAGAAAGTGGAATATTGAACTTCTTTTCACCGGAAGGTGCAGGTACGGCATAACCGAAATCACAGGTACGGGCTGCATGAAAAACCGCAGCAGGAAGTCACCCATGAAATAGTAAAGTAAAATTTCTGAAAGAGCCTTAACCGGTTCAGTGTCGGGAAATGAAGCAGTCAGGATTCGTCCCAAGAACACCCCGAGAATGACCAGGTTGACCAGGAAATAAAGCAGGAATATCCCAAGAAGAAGGTTGATCATGATGCTTTTCTGCCAGTAGGAAGATCGTACGGCTTCTTTCCACCGATGACCGGAAATTCTGAAAACCAGCGAGGTGAATGTTTTCATCAGGCTTATTTCTGTTTTTCAAACACATCAACTTCCCTGAAATAGAATGGTCCGTGCGGAGAATTTTCGCTGATCCAGAGCAGGTAACGGTACTGTTTCGATTTTTCGGGCAGGGGAACGACCGTGTAAAGGGCTTTGCTGTTGCCCCATATATCTTCCGGAGGCGCAAGGGCAATAAAGCTCCAGCCGGCTGCCTTCGGGTCGCCTTTTACCCCAGGTGTTTTTTCGCCGGTGGCCCCCCATATTGAAAAGGACTGTGCACCGCGCCGGGTGTTCTGCCCGGTGAACATGTGAATGCTGTCGAGTTCGATCTCGTGTTGCAGGTCCATTAAAATACGCCCCTCCCCCTTTTGCGACCATTTGTCGTTAATGGAATCGCCGGGCAGCAGGTGGTACATGCCGTCGTTGATGGCCGGAACATTCATACCGTCGGTGCATCCGGCCAGTGAAGAGTCGGCATTGCTGAAGAAGTAGCTGGAGGTAACGCCGTTTGGCTGGTGAATGTCCGCGTAATCCTTCATGGTAAGCCGGGCTGGTAGCCGCAACAGGTTTCGGTCGCTGTAAGCGAGTACCCTGGCAGCCGGCGCCATGTTCTGATCCACGTAACTTTTTGCAAGATTGAGTGTCATGGCTTCGCGGTCGGTGAAATCGTCATACTGGGGCAGTGCCGGTCGGACCTGGTCGGAAGGATTGTCGGCCAGGGAGATGGCGAAAATTTTGATGCTTTCATTGTCGGGAAGTTGCAGCGTTTCACTTCCAGGCCCCGCATCGAGCATATATTTGAACAGGTAGCCGTACTGATACGGCAGGGTTGTCGTGTCACGGTGCAGGTGTGTTGCAAACCAGGCAACCTCATCACGTTTGATATACCCTGCCTGCAACCCGGTAAGCCGACCGAACTTGTCCCAGGTCCGGTTGTCGAATTGCCCGATATTTCCGCGATATGCCTGGACCCGCAGGGACGATTTTACTCCACCGACCCTGAAGGTGCCTGAAGTATCGGTAAGTGAAGCGGCCAGGATATACAGATGGTTGAAGTTTCCGGTTTTGGGCAGGCTGATCTTTTGCCCTTTGCATGAAAGGACGTTATTTTTTCCATCTGCGATGGGGCCGAAATTGAATTGCACTCCGTCCACGGTCAGGGTTTCCGGGAAAAGCTCGGAAGGGATGCTGATCCCGTTTTGATCGAAACGGCCGTCCTTCTTGTTTTTAGCACCCGATACCACGTCCTGGTCATAGGCGAGCGGCAATGAAAATGAGGAGGGTTCGGTAAGTTTTTCAACGGGTGGTTCAAGCTGAAGGGAAAAACTCCGGATGGCAAATTTTTTCATGTCGACCTGGAGTTTCCCGTTTTTAAGGAGTGCTTCGCCAACCAGGTGCTCCTGTCCGTCGATTTCCCAGGCTTTTACAATTTTCGACGCCATGGTCACCTCCACATTCTGGAGGTCTTTCCCGACAAGTTCCTGCAACCGGATAACAATGTCCTTGCCGTTCTCACCTTTTTTCAGCGCACGGATATCAACCTGAGGAACAGATACCTGGGCAAAGGAGTAACTTTTCCCAAGGAACCCCGGGTGCTGCCCCGCCTGGAAAACGCGCAACGGCTGATTCAGGCTGCGGCCCTGCCATTCAGAAAGTCCCGTGCGCCAGTCCCCCTTGTGGCTGTATATACCAAAGGTAATGTCGTGGGTTCCCCAGTCCTGCGTGGCCTGGTCATGGTAAAAATTGGTCGTCGGGGTGTAGAGAAGGGTCAGTCGCAAGGTTTTGTCGTTGGGTTTGTCAGATCCGAATTTGCAATCTTCAAAAATGGTCACCCCGAAATTTCCCGATTTGTCGGTAAGATCAAACCATTCGCGCGATGGAACCTCGTACTTCTTTTCGTTATTGTTTGCCCTTTCTTCCGTTCCCAGGCCAAGGTTATAAGTTGCAACGCCATTGGCAGCTGTAAGGGGAAAGGATGCCTTCAGGCTCACCCCCTGCGACTGCCAGTTGATGGTGTTGCTGATGGTCAGGTTGTCTTTGCCTGCAGCCAGCCGGATGTATTGGGTGAACTCTGAATTCATGGCACTGCGTTCGATTTTAAGGGTGGCGCGTACCGGACCTTTTTCCACGACAGTTATTTTAACGGGTCCGCGGACAAAATTGAAAGGCGGGTTTTTACGGTCGTTCCAATCCATGTTCCAGGCTGGCCAGTATTCGGGATGCTCTTTCTGGAATTCAAGCCTCATCGGGGCAGAGAGCAGCTCTTTCCCCAATCTCTTGTCGATGATGCTCGAAATGTCGCCTGCAGCATTCACCGTAACTTTCAGATATTCATTGTCGAGAATTTTCTCGGAAACTGTCAGGTTTTGCTTCCAGGGTGTCGCATCTTTAGCCGGCTGAACATCGTAACATGCCAGTCCCAGGGAGGGGATCGTGGAAAGAAACAGGATCCGGATGCTTTCCCGTGAGGCGTTGAGAACCTGAACAGGCATTTCATTATTCGAAGCATCGAACACTTTCACGTACTTCGGAGCACCTTCGGGGTAAAGAATTTCGGCTTCAACAACATCTTTACGGTTGAAGGCCAGTGGGTTGTACACTACCAGCGTCTTGCCCTTCCCACGGGTATCCATAGCCCGGATCACAGCCCCTGCGGCATGTTCCAACCCGGAGGAAAATTTATTCAGGGCCAGGATTTCATCATTCCATGCGTATGTGTAAGCTTTCGGGATGCATGTTCCGGGCAGGATATCATGCATCTGGCTTCCGAGAACAAGCCACCACGCCTCGTTGAGCGATCGCTGGGGATATTTAAGGGTGCCCAGCCAGTCGGCCATCACCGCGATCGGTTCGGCGGCCAGGGCAAGCTGTTCGTTTTTGCGGTTCCAGCGTTTCATATAGGCCTGGGAGGTGAGCGATCCCGCGGAATGTGCACTCAGGAGAAGGTCGCCGCTGTAGGTGGGAAGAAGGTTTTTCTGTTCAGCTGTGAGGTCGCGGAACATCTGGTCGGACGAGCTGAGGTACACGTTGATCTTGCCGTCAGGCTGACCAAGACTGCCTACGGCATTTTTCACATCCTCTTCGCGTGGCGCCCCGCCTTCATCGCCCACCCCATAATAACGGTAATCGACAAAAACACCGTATTTGCTGCCATTTTCCATCACGCGGTTTACCCAATAGGTTGAAGTGTCAAGGCGTTTTTTTACCTCCCCGCCGTAATCCGTTGCATTCAGGGCGGCGATGACGCCATTGCCGTCAGGGCCTGTCCAGTTGCCGACATTGAATGGAATCCCCGATGCCGAACCCCATGAAAGTTTCTGGGTTGAGAACCCTTTCAACCCTGCATGCGCAAGAACCGAAGGCACCTGTGCCTGGAAGCCAAAACAGTCGGGGAGAAGAAAATCGACACTTTCCCGGCCAAATTCAGCCCTGAAGTAGCCGTTCCCATAAAGCACCTGCCTGATCATCGACTCCGGCGAAGGGATGTTGGCGTCGCATTCATCCACCGAAGAACCTCCGACAAACCACCGTCCCTGGGCAACATACTTTTTAAGTTTGCTGTACTTTTCAGGATAATATTCCTTCATCATTTTATACCGGCGGGCACCGGAAAAAGTGAAGACATAGGGTTTGTATTTCTCAAAACGCTGAAAATTATCATCCAGCGTATTTTTCAGGTATTCGTTGATGGTCGTCTCATAATCCCAGCGCCATTCGGTATCAAGGTGTGCGTAACCGACAGTATAAAGCACTGGATCCTTCGAAAGGTTGTATTTGGATGGAGCGGTTTTGGTTGCATCAGGCTGGGCATTTGCAACATTCCAGATCAGCAGGAACAGCAAGCAGATCGCTGGAGTAGAGATACGCATCATAACAATTGTTTTACCATGTAAAAGTAGAGATTTATTTTGTTTCTCAAAAAGCGTTACTTTTGTGCAAACATAACATTTCACAAGATCATTTTATGAAAAACGCAGCATTCGTTTTGTTCCTCTGTTCAATGCTTGCCTCCTGCATGAACAATAAGGAGGAGTTTAAAATCACCGGCACGGTGAAGGGAGTTGATACCGGTAAGATTTTTCTTCAGAAACTGGAATCGGATAAATGGATAAATACCGACTCGGCGAAACTGAAAAAGGGTGAATTTGTGTTTCAGGGTAAGGTCGGGATGCCTGAGATGTGGCAAATTGCATTGCAGGAAAATCAGCTGGTCGTTCCGTTTTTTATTGAAAATGCGAAAATCGAAGTGAATATTCTGCCCGACAGCATTGATAAATCAACGGTTAAAGGATCCCCGGCACACGATCTTTACGGGAAATACATAAAGATGAACGAGGCCATAAATGCCAGGATGGATGGTGTATACGCGGAATACAAAAAAGCAAGGGAGGCCAAAGATACCCTTGGCATGAAGCGGAACGATTCCATCTCCGACAAGCTGGATGCTGAGATGAAGCAACAGCTGATTGACTTTGCAAAAACAAACAACAAGTCGGTTGTTCCGGCCTACCTGGTTATGATCAACAGCTGGCAATTTGAACTCCCCGAACTCGAAGAGATTGTGAAAGTGATGGACACGAGTCTGAAGGCATCGCAATATATTCAGGTATTGCAGAAACGGGTGGATGTCCTGAAGAGTGTCTCCATTGGCCGGATAGCCCCGGATTTCGAGATGAACGACACCACTGGTAAGACAATCAGACTTTCTTCATTTAAAGGAAAAATTCTTCTGGTCGACTTCTGGGCATCCTGGTGCGGCCCCTGCCGGGCCGAAAACCCGAACGTGGTGAAGGCATACCTTGCCTATCATAAAAAGGGATTCGAGGTTCTCGGCTGTTCTTTCGATTCAAAGCGTGAAAAATGGGTCAAGGCCGTTAAAGACGATAACCTTGCCTGGAACCATGTTTCGGACCTGAAGGGCTGGGGAAACGCGGCCGGGAAACTTTACGGTGTAAAATCAATCCCTGCAAACGTGCTTCTTGACGCAGATCAGAAAATAATCGGGCGCAACCTGCGGGGGGAGAATCTGATGAAAAAACTGGTTGAGGTTTTGGGGCCGGCTGTGGAGGAAAAGAAGGCGAAGAAACGAAAATAATGCTGGCAATGCAAACAATGCAAACAATATAGACAATGCGGGCATTCAGACGATGCGGGCAATGCGGAAAATAAAAAAGTGAATTTGATAATTCAGGTTTGATGAAAGGATTTCTTATAACATTTTTGATTTTGGTTTCCGGCCTGGTACAGGCACAAAACACGATTAACGGAACCATCCTGAGGTACAGCGGGAAAAGGATTTTCCTGATGAGCATTTATGGGGAAAAAACCCAGGCGATTGATTCGACCGTTACAGATTCTGCAGGACATTTCAGGTTCACCATCAGCAACCGCTTACCAGGGATGTACCGGATCCAATGGAACAAGGAGGGGCTTGTCGACCTGGTCTGGAACCAGGAAAACGTTTCGATTATCACCTCGGCCAAAAACCCCGACGACAGCCTTCAGATCATCTCTTCTCTTGAAAACCAGATCAACCAGGCCTATTCGCGGCGCGACCGCATCAACCAGGCAAAGTTGCAACTGCTTATGCCTGTTGTCGACTATTACCCTGTGAAAGATGTTTTTTATGAATCGGTTGCCGGCCAGATGGAGTATCTCCAGAAGGCGCAGCAGAAGTACCTTGATTCGCTGGTCAGGTTGTATCCCAACTCTTTTGCCGTTCGCATAGCCAGGGTCTATCAAACGCCATTCATATCGGCCAGCCTGAACAAGGAGGAGCGGATCGTCTTTTTAAAACAACATTATTTCGACAATATTAATTTTTCAGACACAGCCCTGTTACGCAGCATGGTTTTCGTGAACAAGGCCATCGCCTACCTGTCGATCTACAGCAACAACCGCATGCCTCAAAAGCAGCTCGAAGCCGAATTCATCAAGGCCGTCACCCTCATGCTTGGAGCAGCTTCCGTAAACCCGGTGATTTACAAGTTCTGGCTCGATTACGTGGTGGGAGGGTTCGACAAGTATCACTTCGACGAAGTGATTACCTATATTGCAGATAATTTCCAGGATCCCTCCTCCTGCGAAGACCAGGAAAGGAAATCGGCCCTGCAAAAAAAACTGGATACTTTTAAGAAAATTTCCATCGGCAAGATCGCCCCCGAAATGGAGGTGCCCGATGTTAAAGGGAAACCGGTGAAACTTTCAGGTATCAATTCGGAATACACCCTGGTGGTATTCTATGCGAGTACCTGCCCGCATTGCGCGGCCATGACTCCCAGGCTCAAGGACCTGTATGACAAACAGAAACCCAAACGGTTTGAGGTCATGTCGGTCTCCATCGATACCAGCCGCACAGAATGGACTAACTTTATCAGGGAGCAAAAACTCAACTGGATCAACGTTTCCGACCTGAAAGGATTTGCAGGCAAGTCGGCCGATGATTTCAACATCTATGCCACCCCCACCATGTTTTTACTCGACCGCGAGAAAAAAATCCTCTCAAAGCCTGTCTCTCTTATGGAGTTGGAGCAGGCTTTGAGGGATTACAAGCTTATAAATTAATACTTAATGATCCGTGAAGTTCCTGAAACACCTTTCGATATAACCCGGAGGATGTAGATTCCATCAGGCCTGTCATGAAGGGAAAGTTCCAGTTTTCTTTCGCCGGTCAATGGCCGGCTGATCAGTTTTTCACCATGCATGCCATAGATTTCCACCATGCCTGCCATCTTTTCCCTGCTGTTTATTTCGACGGTGAAAGTTCCTGTGGTCGGATTCGGGTAGACACTGAAGAAGTTGGTGCTATCTGACCCGTGGGTTCCGTCTCCTGAAATTTCTGCAACCTGTTCCTCTTTCAAAGCCTGGGGCAAAGTATGGGGAACCGCGTTGCAATAAAAGCAGTCGGAGGAGATATACCCATGCAGGTATGAATTGGGTGCGGCCTTTGAACCGGGCATGATCCTGAGAACCTTTCCTGAGATCAGGATGGCGGATCCTCCTCCCTGAAGCTGGAATGTGTTCCCGGTTCCGGGAACGACAAGGGTGTCGGTTGCGTCTGAACATAGTGTCTGACCTCCCGGAATTACTGTATTTTCAAGGATACGCATTGACGGAGGCAGTGGTTTGACCGTAACCTGGATCGATTTGGAAGCGAAGCACCCATATCCGTTTGAATATCCGGCAGTCACTGTCTGATTACCCCCGGGGGTGATCCAGTTGACCGAGACCTGGTTTGTTCCCGCACCTGACACGATGGTGCCTCCGGGTGTCAGCGTCCAGGAGTACCCTGTAAAACCGGCATCGGCGGTGTAGATGATTCCGGCCGATCCCGAACATACCACGGTATCTCCTGTAACAGTCGGGACTGGCAGCGGGTTGACTGTTACCGTCCTGCTGGTCGTATTGCTGCATCCGTATGAACTTGTAACCGTAACCGAATAGCTGCCGCTTGAATTCACGCCGATTGCTGCCGTGGTCGCCGCATTTGACCAGAGATACCCGGTTCCGCCTGATGCTGTAAGTACCACAGATCCGCCCTGGCAAAAAGTCGTTGGGCCATCCGGGGTGATAACAGGTTCAGGCAATGGGTCCAGGGTGACATACAGGTAATTAGCGGTACCAGCGCCACATGGGTTCTCACCGGCCACAGAGACGGTGCCTGTTACCGCGTTGCGCGCGTAATTGACCGTGATCGTGCGGGTACTGGCCCCCGAAACAATGGTCGCACCTTCGGGAACGGTCCATGAATAACCGGTTGCATTGGTGATGGCCGGTGTGGAATAAACCACCCCGTTTGTCCCCTGGCAAATCCGGGTATTACCTGTTATGGCTTTGGCAGCGTAGGGATGGCAGTTCTGAACATCGACCGAATCGCTTACAATGCTGCTATAATTACCCAGCGTATCCCTGAAATCCACGTTCATCAAGTGTTTCCCAAGTGGAAGGTAAGGAAGTTCAACCGAATCCAGAAGGATCACATCACTTGCAGGCTGAGCAAGTGCGATCACCCGCATGTTTGCCGGATCATTGTCAAACCAGAACCTGTATCCCGAAATGGCATTTTCCGCAATGCTCGCCGTACCGCTTTTATAAAAATAGCCGGAAGAGACAACACTCGTAAGGTCGCCACCCTGAAAACGCACATGAGCCCTGTGAAGTCCGGGCTGAAGTGAGGCTGCATTGATCGTGGCCACCACGTCTGCTGTGGGTTGGTTTACAACCGGTACTGATACTTTTCCGGCAGGGTTGTCGTCGAACCAGTATTCATAGGATGTCAGGTTGTTCTGATTGGTGGTGCCATGTTTATAGAACATGTCCGACTGGGTTGAGCACCATGTATTGGTGGTATTTTTAAACCTGATGTGAAAAGCGTGTAGTCCCAGGGATAGCGAGGTTGCTGTGATAACTGCAGAAAGATCAAGGATTTGGGTGTTGGCGACGTTCACCGTGGTTTTGGATCCGTAGTCGTTGTCGAACCAATATTCGTAGCCTGAAATCTGCATCTCGGGAATAATGACGAAATAGGAAGTACTTGTTGCGCTGAAGGTGCCCGAAACATCCCTGAACCTGATGTTCAAAGTATTCATCCCGGGATTCAGCGAGGAAGTGGCGATGGCGGAACTAAGGTCGAGCAGGGTCGTATTACCTACGCTGACCTCAGTTTTACCGGCATAATCGTTGTTGTACCAGTATTCATAACCATTTATCAGGGTGGAGACAGGATAAAAGAACATGGAAGAATTTACCTGGCTGTACCGGAGTGAGTCATCCCTGAAACGGATGTTGAAGCGGTGAAATCCGACAGGAAACGGTGGAACAGTCACCGAGGTGGACAGGTCCAGCGTGCTGGCCGGACTTACTGACTCGCTGATCATCCCGGCATCATCGTCATCGAACCAGTACTGGTATGCGATGATTTTTGGTGCCTGGGCTACAAGGATATGCAACGGGATGACCAGGAGAGCTGAAATGAGGAGGAGTATTTTTCTCATTGTTACCTATTTTTCCTGGGCAGCAACCTTGAAATGGATGTTGAGGGTGCCGTTGGGACTTGTCGAACCGGCTACATATTTGAACCGGATGTGCGGGTTCACGGGCAGCATGCCGTCTTTGAAAGGCTCACCACCGTATATCCCGACATCGGTGCCATCGGTTCCGCCATTGATACCCGGACTGCCTGTGATGAGATGGTAATTGTCGTGAATGTTGTATGCATTGCCACCCTGGCTGGTATAGATTTGATTATTCGGCACGTTCTCAATGTTCCCCGAAATATTGCCAAACCCGTTTATATTAGGAATGCAGCCGTAATAATCGCTGCTGAAATCAAGTGGCCCGTTGGGGATGATATTGTTGTAGTAGTTGTTATCCGTGCAGTAAATAATGTAATAACCATAATAGGCAATGCAGTTGTTCCTGAAAATATTGTTGGAAAAGGTTGAGTTTTTAATGTATTGGTTGAGTGTTTTACTGGATCCCCATAAGAAGTTGTTGTTTGAGAAGGTGGCGCCATAAAAATTATTCAGCTGGCCTTCAAAAATGTTATTTCTGAAACCGGCATTGGAATGACCACCATAAACATGGCCCCGGATGATGTTTTCGCGGAATAGAAATGATGAAGTTGTAGTATCTGTTCCATTGTTGGAAAGATATAGGGTGCTCAGGTTGCAACGCGAAACATAATAGGAGGAAACATGCTGGTTGGCCTGGCTGTTGCCAAACCTGAGTTCACCGTTGAGCATGAACCCCTGGAGACTTCCGTTATCGGCGCCTGAAACGATGGTGATGTTCCCGGTGAGAAAGGTAGTCCCCGTGGCATAGCACGAGTCGGGGTATATCCCTGCGCCAATGATGTGGACGCCCTTGTTGATGACGAGGTCCCCGATGTTCATCAATGCTGTTCCCGGGAGGTAGACATAATCTCCGTTTGATGAATGGGCAATGGCTGAATCAAGACGTGAGAAGAATTCGCTGCCACCGGCAACATGGTTGACTGCAATCACTTCCTGTGCGGAAAGAGAGTGTATCCCCAGTAAAAAGAAACCTATAAATGTAAATAGTCTGTTCATGATTTAGATTTTTTTAAGTTCGTTAGAATTAGGTATTGTTATACAGAAATGTTGAATTTTGGGGCAAAGATAAAACAGTCCGTGAAAAAAGCAAACATTCGGTTATTATAATTCATAAACCGGCAGGTTATTAAAAAGATGGGGCCTCATAGAATTTTTGTTTTTCGATGATTTTTTTACCTTTGCATTTTCCCCGGCAAAACCGGAATAAACTTACAGTTAGCAGCAGCGCACATGTACGAGTATATTCAAGGCAGGCTGGCAGAGAAAAACCCTGCCTATGCGGTTGTTGATGTCAATGGAATCGGCTATTTGCTGAATATTTCCATCCATACCTATTCGCAGCTCATCGAAGGCGAAAGGTGTATCCTTTATACCCATCTTGTGGTGCGCGACGATGACATGCTGCTCTATGGATTTGCCGATACCGGTGAAAGGGAGCTTTTTCGCCAGCTCATCACTGTTTCCGGAGTGGGGGTAAACACCGCCCGCATCATTTTATCCTCTCTTTTGCCAAATGAAGTTGTCAGGGCCATTGCCGAAGGAAATGCCATGCTCCTTCAGCAGATCAAGGGGATCGGGGCAAAAACCGCTCAACGCATAATTATTGATTTAAAAGATAAGGTTTCGCGGGAGTTGATTCCCTACGAAAAATCAGGAAATTTACACAATACAAAGAAGGAAGAAGCGTTATCAGGATTGATCATTCTGGGCTTCCCCAAGATGCTTGCTGATAAAGCATTGATAAAAATCATCGAATCGGAAGGAACAGGCTTGACAGTGGAACAACTGATCAAACACGCGCTCAAGGTTTTATAGCGTGAAGGTTCCGGAGTACCCATCACCTTGCTGGACTTAGTGAAGAAACGCGACTTATATACTCTTATCTGCCTGGCCGTCCTGGTTACCATCCGTATCCCGGTTTTTTCCGGAGAAACACGGGGTAATTATGGATTGGATTTTCTTTTTATATCACCCTCCGACAGTGTGAGAAGAGGTGATTCAACCGGCCTGAGATACCCTTTTGGAGATGAGACCGTAATGCCCGGATCGGGAAAGGAAAACCCGATTTACCTGAAGAATCCCGCAAACATCAAAACGAATGTGGAGTACGACCCTGCCACCAGGCAGTATTACTACATTTACAAGATCGGTGAAACGGTTTACCGGATCCCGACAACCCTGTCGTTCGATGAATTTCAGAACCAGGACATGCAGTCGATGATCAACCAGTATTGGAAGGAGCGGGCGGATGCAGCGACCATGGACAATGCTAAGGGGATCATTCCAAAAATCCACATCCCCGGAAAAGTCTTCGAAACAATTTTCGGGAACAACACGGTTGATATCCGCCCCCAGGGATCGGCTGAAATCGACTTCGGCATCGTGTCCAACCGCCGCGACGATCCCATGCTCAGTACCCGTCAGCGCAGGCAGACCAACTTCGATTTCAACGAGAAGATCCAGATGAACGTAGTCGCGAAAATCGGCGATAAGATCGAATTTAAAATCAATTACAATACGCAGGCTACCTTTGATTTCGAAAATAAGTTGAAATTGAAGTACGAAGGCAAGGAGGACGACATCATCCAGCTGATTGAAGCCGGGGATGTGAATATGCCGCTGAGCACCACGCTGATCAAGGGAACTGAAAGCCTGTTCGGCATCAAGACCAAACTGAGGTTCGGACGGGTTACGGTAACCGCGCTGTATTCGCAACAGAAAAGCGAAACAAAAAACATTACTGTCCAGGGCAACTCTCAGACCCAGAAATTCAGGATTCGTGCCGATGACTATGAAGAGAACAAGCACTTTTTCATTGGACAGAATTTCCGGAATACCTATCGTGAGGCTACAAAGAAACTACCAGTCCTCTCTTCCAATGTGAAAATACTTAAATTAGAGGTCTGGGTAACAAACATCGGGGCAGCGGTGACAGAAAACCGCAATATTGTTGCCTTCATGGATCTCGGGGAAAACAATCCATACAATACCCGCTTGTTTACCGGCAGCCCGAACGGGAAATATCCTTCCAATAAATCGAACAACCTTTTCCAGGTAATCATGCCCAATAAGGCTGATTCAGGACAAATACGCAGCATCAATACGGTGACCAACTACCTGAAGGGCTCCCCGTTTTACATGATTTCAGGCCAGGATTTTGAAAAGGTTGAAAGTGCGCGCAAACTACTGCCTTCGGAATATACTTACAACCCGGTGCTTGGCTTCATCTCCCTGAACTCAGTGCTCAACTCCGACCAGACACTTGCTGTTGCGTACCAGTACCAGGTGGTCGGGGATACCGCCGTTCACCAGGTAGGTGAATTTTCTGACCAGGGAATTGTCAGCCCAAACTGCCTGGTGGTTAAATTGCTGAAAAGCACATCTCCCAATACCAGGCTCCCTATCTGGAACCTGATGATGAAAAATGTTTATGCATTGGGTGCCTATCAATTGCAGCCGAAAGACTTTACCATGAATATTTTATATTCTGGAAATTCGAACGGGGTCCCAACCGCCTACATTGCCGAAGGCCGGATCAAGGGTGTGCCGCTGTTGCGGGTGCTCAACCTTGACAACCTGAACCAGCAATTCAATCCCCCGGGCGATGGAATGTTTGACTTTATTGACCAGGCGGCCACCCAGGGCGGTACCATCCAGGCCTCCAACGGCAGGATCTACTTTACGGTGCTTGAACCTTTCGGGAAGGATCTGCGCGATTCAATTTTTGATCCTGCCAACCCGAAAACTTCGACGGAGCTGGCAGATAAATACTGCTATGATTCGCTCTACACCATGACCAAATCGAATGCGAGGCAGTATCCCGATAAAAATAAATTTGTCCTGGACGGTTTCTATAAATCGACTGCAGGGGCGGAAATATCGCTCAATGCGCTCAATGTTCCGCCGGGATCGGTTAAGGTAACGGCCGGGGGAGTTCTGCTCGTGGAAAATGTACATTATACGGTCGACTACACCCTTGGCCGCGTCCGCATCATCAACGAAGGACTTCTTGCTTCCGGAACACCCATCAACATTTCCCTGGAGAGCAACGAGATGTTCAATGTTCAGACCAAACGATTGATGGGGGCGCACATCGACTACAAGATCAACAGGGATTTCGTTGTAGGGGCGACCATTTTAAACCTCAATGAAAGGCCTTTGACACAAAAGGTGAACTATGGAGATGAGCCGATGTCGAACACGATTTGGGGGATGAACATGTCGTACCGCACTCAATCCAGGCTGATTACCCGTTTCATTGATGCCTTGCCGCTGATCTCCACAAAAGCACCTTCTTCGATCGCCGTGGATGTTGAATTCGCACAGTTTATCCCCGGCCATTCCAAGGCAATCGGGAGTGCAGGAACAACCTATATCGATGATTTTGAAGGAGCCAAATCGACCATCGACCTGAAAAACATGGGAAACTGGTTTATGGCCAGTACTCCGCAGGGGCAAACGACCGGGCCCATGTTCCCCGAAGCGGCCGCAGGCACAGGCCTTCAATATGGATTCAACCGGGCAAAACTTGGCTGGTATATCATCGACCCGTTGTTTTATGATAAAAATACCAACCTGTTGCCTACCAATATTTCAAACCAGGAATTGTCAAATCAATATGTGCGCCAGGTATGGGAAACGGAAATATTTCCGAACAAACAACCCCTGAATGGCGTGCCGGTGAACCTGGCCGTGCTAAACCTTGCCTATTACCCGAATGAACGGGGGCCCTACAATTACGATGTAACGCCTACTTCCGTTTCAAAAGGGCTGAACGCAGACGGTACACTTGCCAATCCTGAGACCCGCTGGGGAGGCGTGATGCGAAAAGTAGAGACGACAGATTTTGATGCCACAAACATCCAGTATATCGAATTCTGGATGATGGATCCATTTATCTATGACTCCCTGAACAGCGGACAACTCTATTTTAATCTCGGGGATGTTTCCGAGGATATTCTGCGGGACGGACGCAAGAGTTATGAAAACGGGTTGCCAACCTCCTCCGTGGTGAAAGATGTCGATACGACCATCTGGGGCCGTGTACCCAAGTTGCAGGCGCTGGTGGATGCCTTCGACAATAACGCAGCTTCCCGCCCATTCCAGGATGTGGGCTACGATGGGTTGTCTGACCATGATGAATTATCCTTTTTTGATGCAACGTATGTTTCCAAGGTCAGGACCGCGTTCGGTGAAGGTTCCGCCGCTTACAAGAGTATCGTACTGGACCCATCTTCCGATGATTTCCATTATTTCAGGGGGACCGATTACGACAACAATCCTTACTTCAGCAGTATCCTGAACCGGTATAAAAAATTCAACGGTCCCGAAGGAAACAGCCCGACGACATCGCAATCAATTGAAAATTATCCGACCATTGCCACCACGCTTCCCAACGTCGAGGATATTAACAAGGACAATACGCTGAGCGAGGCTGAACGTTACTACCAATATGTGGTAAACCTGAGGCGTGACCAGATGAAGCCGGGCACGAACTATATCACCAACGTGTATCATGCCTCCGACATTCCCCTGGCCGACGGAACCCGTGGAAGCGTGAACTGGTATCAGTTTAAAATTCCAATCCGCACCCCGGATAAGACCGTCGGTAGCATCAACGATTTTACCTCCATCCGTTTTATGAGGATGTTCTTCAAAAATTTCCAGCGACCGGTTGTCTGCCGTTTTGCAACGCTGGAACTTACACGGGGGGAATGGCGTAAATACAACTACAGCCTGCTTTCTCCCGGCGAATATATCCCGGAAGCCTCCCAGAATCAGACCCAGTTCGATATCGCCACGGTCAGCCTCGAAGAAAACGGAAGCAAACAACCGATCCCTTATGTGATGCCCCCGGGCATACAGCGGGAAACCAACTGGGGTTCGACCAACCAGCAGAAACTCAATGAACAGTCGATGTCGTTCAGGGTTTGCAACCTCGTTGACGGGGATGCCCGTGCAGCCTATAAAACCACCGCATTCGACTTCCGCCAGTTCAAACGCCTGCAGATGTTTGTTCACGCCGAACAGGGAACACGCAATGAGAACCTCAAACCCGGTGACCTTACCGTGCTGATACGCATAGGTTCTGATTTTACCCAGAATTACTATGAATATGAAATCCCGTTGAGTTTCACGCCGTGGGGGACCTCGGCGAGCAACCCGGATGCAATCTGGCCCACCAGCAACGAGTTCGACATCGACCTTGCGCGGCTGGTCCAGGTGAAATACGACCGACTGGTAGCCTTGCAAAACCAGGGACTTACCCTCACCAGTTCTACACCCTATTCTGAATTTGACGGGAACAATAAAATTACCGTGGTGGGTTCTCCTACAATCAGCGATGTGGAAGCCATCATGATCGGGATAAGGAACCCCAAGAAGAGCACCCAGACACCCAATGATGACGGCCAGGCAAAATGCGCCGAGATATGGGTGGATGAGCTCAGGCTTACCGACTTCAATAAAAACGGCGGATTTGCCGCTACCGCGCGGGTCGCCATTGAGCTTGCCGACCTGGGGCGGGTTCAGTTGACCGGAACCTACAGCAGTTCAGGGTTTGGAACCCTTGAGCAAAAGCAGACGCAGCGGCCGATGGAGGCGATTACAACCTTTGGATTCGACACGGATCTGGAACTGGGTAAATTCTTACCCGCCAAATCGGGGGTGCGCATTCCCATGCATTTCGATTATTCCATGCTGTTGAACAGTCCGAAATACGACCCTTTGAATCCCGACCTGCTACTCAAGGATGTGATCAATGCGTATGGTTCAAAACAACAGAAAGATTCGATCAAGCAGATTACCCAGGGATATTCGCAGACCAAGAATTTCAGCCTGATGAATGTCAGGAAAGAGCGCGTAGGTGCAAAAAAACCAAAGATCTACGATATCGAAAACTTCAACGCAAGTTATGCCTATTCTGAAATTTTCCACAGGGATGTCGATATTTCCTACGACCTGAAGAGGAAGTATACCGGGGGATTCGGATATATTTTTGCAGGTCAGCCGAAAAACATCGTGCCATTTGCAAGAGCCAAGGTGTTGGGCCGATCGAAAGCCTTCACCCTGTTAAAGGATTTCAATTTCTATTACCTGCCAAAATCCTTCTCTTTCCGCACCGACATGAACCGGGAATTCGAAACGGAGCAATTCAGGAATAAGAGCCAGGCCATCGTTCCGATGGAGACTTTTTATATCAAACGGTGGGATTGGAACCGGCTCTACGACCTGAAATATGACTTTGCGAAATCGCTCAGGATTACCCTCGTCGCCAACACGCAGGCTTATGTGAATGAGCCTCCGGGGCAGATCGACCGGTCAAACCGCGACCAGGTTTGGAGCCAGATTTTCTCCCTTGGAACAAAAAACAACTACAACCAGGCATTCAATGTTTCATGGGATGTTCCGGTCGGTAAAATACCGATGATGGATTTCATCACCCTTCAGGCTGGTTACACGGCTACCTACCACTGGGCGGCAACACCCCTCTCTGTCCAGGCGCAGTATGGAAACTCCATCGAAAATGCCAGTACGCAAACGCTGAATGGCGGGTTGAACATGGTAACGCTTTACAACAGGATTCCGTACCTGAAAAGGATCAATCAAAAAACAGCAGACACCCGTGGGAACAAACCGGAACCTCCGAAAAATAAGAATCTTAACAAACAGGACAGCCTGAAAATTTTACCGAACCGCCCGAGTTTCGGTACCGTATTCCTGGAAGGAGCGGTGCGATTCCTGATGGGCATCCGTACGGCAAAATTCACCTATACACAGGGGAATGGGATCTTGTTGCCCGGGTTCAGGCCTACGCCCGTCGCCCTTGGAAATGACTGGAGCAGGAATGCTCCCGGGCTCGGCTTTGTTTTTGGCAGCCAGCAGGACATTCGTTATACCGCAGCAAACAATGGCTGGCTCTCTTCCGATACCATGATGAACAATGCATACTATAAAAAGTTCACCGAAAACCTTAGTATTTCAGTCAGCGTTGAACCTATAAGGGACCTGCGCATCGAGATCGTTGCCAATAAACAATACTCGAAATCACACCAGGAGAATTTTAAAGCGAATTCAAGCGGGGTATTCAGTCCGTTCTCTCCAAATGACCAGGGAAGTTTTACCATATCCTACTTCATGATGGGTACCTCTTTTGTTCAGGATTACGCAGACGGGCGATCGCCTACGTTTGAGAAAATGAAGACCTACAGGCTGCAGATCGCAGAGCGTTACGCTGCTTTGAACCCGAATTCAAAAACAATTATCGACTCCACCAAGTTCCCTCAGGGGTATGGCCCGACCGACCAGGAAGTGCTGACAACCGCGTTCCTGGCTGCATACGGATCAAAAAATCCTGCCACCATCAAGCTCACCGCATTCCCGACGATCCCGCTTCCCAACTGGCGAATCACATACGACGGTCTGATCAAGATCAAGGCCTTTAAGAAATTGTTCCGCACCCTCACCCTTACCAATGCCTATTTGTCAACCTACAGCGTTGGATCCTTTAACTCCAACATCCTCTATCACGAGCAAAATGGCATGCCCTCGGTGCCCGATAATGCCGGGAATTTTATCCCGCTGGAACAATTTACCGTGATTTCCCTTACCGAACAGTTCAACCCGCTGATCAAGATTGACATGGGCTTCCTGAACAGTTTGCTTGCCAGCGCCGAAATGCGACGTTCACGCAACATCTCCCTAAGCTTTTCAAACCACCAGCTTACTGAAATAACCAGTAATGAATTTATCATCGGGCTGGGATACAGGTTAAAAGGAATCCATTTCAACATTTCCGGTGCAATTGGCGGTGGTAAGAAAACCAAAACAAGCAGCGATCTGAATCTTAAACTTGATTTCTCCATCCGGAGAAACAAGACCGTACTGAGGGGTATCGACCAGGACATCAACCTGATTTCAGTAGGACAGCAGGTACTGTCGATCAATTTCTCGGCCGACTACAACCTGAGTGCCCGCTTCAATGTAAGGTTCTATTTTGACAAGGTGATCAATACCCCTTATGTTTCCAACCAGTACCGGACTTCAAATACCAAAGGGGGCATTGCCCTGCGATTTACGCTTGGACAATAGAAAAAAAGATGTATTTTTGAACAAACATAAAACACAATACCTATGAACGTTCCTGCAGATCTCAAGTACACCAAGGACCATGAATGGCTGAAAGTTGAAGGTGAGCAAGCATATATCGGCATCACCGACCACGCACAGCATGAACTCGGCGACATCGTTTTTATTGAAGTTGAAACTGTGGGTGAAACCCTCGGAAAACACGAATCATTCGGTACCATCGAAGCAGTAAAGACCGTTTCCGACATTTTCATGCCGGTAGGCGGCGAGGTGCTGGAGTTCAATGAAGAGCTGGTGACAACCCCTGAGATCATCAACCAGGATCCGTACGGAAAAGGCTGGGTGATCAGGATCAAATTTTCAGATGCAGGTGAAATGGCTGGGTTGCTTGATGCAGCGCAATACCAGGCACTGATAGGTTGACCACCTGCCTCAGCAATGAGTCATCCTTGCGGACATTCCTGAAATACAACCGTTGGGCAATTCTTTGGGGATTGTTCATCATCGTGCTTACATCCCTGCCCGGGAAAACCCTTCCAAAACTTCCGGCTTTCCTGGATCTGTTGCATCCCGATAAAATCGTGCACCTCTTTATTTTCGGGGTTTATGCTTATTTACAAATCAGGGGTTTCAAAAGTCAGCCCGAATTTCCTGTGATCAGCCGCCATGCCGTGCTGATCACCATGGTGATCGGGGTTTTCCTGGGCGCCGGAACGGAACTGCTGCAGCTTTTCCTTATCCCGATGCGTACCGGCTCCGTGTTTGATTTCATCGCCAATGTTGCCGGATGCTTTGCTGGCTGGCTCTTTGCAACCCACTTAAAGCTTAAAACTTAAAACTTTTTTCACTTAAAACTTCCCTGGCTCTTCCCCCTGTTTCTAGTGATTATTCTTTTCTCTTTGAAAATAGGTATATACGATTGCCCCTTTTGCTTTTCCGATGACTTCCTGAATCTCTTCCAGTGATGCCAGTTTGATGTTTTTAACCGATTTGAACTTCCAGAGCAGTTTCTGATTGATGTTGGTTCCGATTCCGGAGATTTCCATGAGCTGGGGCGACATTGTTGCCTTTTCCCGGCGGCGGCGGTGATGTGTGATGCCAAACCGGTGGGCTTCGTCGCGCATCTGCTGGATGATCTTCAGCGTTTCAGATTTTTTATCCAGGTACATCGGGAGGGAATCGTTGGGATAGTAGATCTCCTCCAGTTTCTTGGCGATCCCGATCACGGTCATCTTCCCCGAAAGGCCAAGTTTCTGAAGGCTCTTTAACGCAGCGCTCAGCTGCCCCTTGCCTCCGTCGACAATGACCAGTTGCGGCAGCGGCTTTTCTTCGTCCAACAGGCGTTTATACCGGCGGAAAATAATCTCCTCCATCGAGGCGAAATCATTGGCGCCTTCTACGGTTTTAATGTTGAAATGGCGGTATTCGCTTTTATCTGCCCTGGCATTTTTGAAACAGACCATGGCGGCCACAGGACTGTCGCCCTGGATGTTTGAATTGTCAAAACATTCTATATGTGCAGGCAGTTCGGTCATGCGCAGGTCCTTCATCATGGTATCGAGGATGCGCTTCGACTTATGTTCCGGATCAACGAGTTCTTTCTGCTTTTCCCGTTCGAGCTGGTAATATTTCACATTGCGTTCCGAAAGCTCCAGCAGTTTCTTCTTATCACCGATTTTAGGAACAGTGAAATTAATCCCGGGGATCTCATAATCCAGCAGAAAAGGGACGATGATTTCGGGGGAAACGCTTTCAAACCGCTGGCGGATTTCTGTAATGGCGAACGCGAGAAGTTCTTCGGGACTCTCATCAAGCTTTTTAACGATCTCAATGGTGTGAACCTGGATGATGGCTCCGTTCATCACCTTCATGAAATTGACATAGGCATGTAACCCGGCGGTAATGATGGAAAAAACATCCACGTTGTTGATGGAGGGGCTCACCACCGTCGACTTGCTCTGGTATTTGTCGAGCAGCGCCAGTTTCTCCTTCACAAAATGGGCCTTTTCAAATTCCTGGAGGGCCGCGTAATTCATCATCAGCTCCCTGAGTTGTCTGGCAACCGTGGTGATGTTTCCCTTGATGATCTCCTTGATCGCTGCAATGGATTTGTCGTAATCCTCGACGGTCTGATAGCCTTCGCAGGGGCCCTTGCAATTCCCGATGTGGTATTCGAGACAGACTTTGAATTTTTTTGCCGCGATGTTCCTTTCGCTGAGGACCAGTGTGCAATTGCGCAGCGGGTAGAGCTGGCGGCTCAGCTCGAGCAGGGTATGCATGAGCCTGACATTGGCATAGGGGCCGAAATAGGTTGATCCGTCGCGGATCACATGCCGTGTGGGGAAAATACGCGGAAAGGGTTCGTTTTTTATGCAGATCCAGGGAAAGGTCTTGTCATCCTTGAGCGCGACATTGTAATGCGGCTGGTATTTTTTAATCAGGTTGTTTTCGAGCAATAGCGCATCCTGTTCTGTCTCCACGACAATGTACCTGATGTCGGCAATCCTGCGCACAAGCATCTGGACCTTCCCGCTGATTGAGTTGATCTTGGTAAAATAGGAACTCACCCGCTTTCTGAGGTCCTTGGCTTTGCCTACATAAATGATCTTGTTTTTCTCATCAAAATACTGGTATACCCCTGGCTGGTGAGGCAGGTTTTTCACGATGGATTCAAGATGGGAGAAATATTTGTTTAACGATCCGGCCATAATGCGGTTGCAGAGTTTCAGGTGGTCACATCGGTTATCCAGGCAGATACCCTTGTCAATTCCGCCGGTTCCATGAATCCTCGCGCGACAAACACCTCATAACATTTCACCAGGTTCCGGGCGATATGCTGTTCACCAGGTTCCAGCTGCAGGTCCGAAAGCATTTCTGCAATTGCTGGGTTGTTCAGGTATCCTGGAATTTCATCCCTGAAATCGTGCATGAGCGAGTGGGGATTTCTTTTCTGGGTCACGGTGCTTCCGCGGAATAAGATGTTCCATCCGCAGCTCCATGCGATCCGCTGGGCAATAAAACTTCGCCAGATGTCGGTCATGCGGAAACTGCAGGTTGATGGGAGATAGAGCAGCAGGAAGGCCGGAGCCGACCATGTGGTATTCTGGCTGTTGAACGGGCACCAGGCGTTGTTTCCCAGCGCCAGGTCAGGTTTGCGAAGAAATGGCCCGGGATCGGGCCTGGTCAGCCTGAAAATTGCATCTACATCGGGCGCTCCATCGGCCATTCCCTGGATGATCGGGCAGGTAGCCATCTCTTCATGAAAATGTTCAGGCAGCGGTGCGGGTTCCCTGACCAGGTGCAGCGGATAACCTCTTGGCCAGACGAGCTCGTCGCTGAAATAACGGTAAACATTCATCCAGCCTTCGCCATGAAAGGTGTTCACGATCCGGCTCACCGGTTTCAGGTCAAAAAACCCGGGGTTTGGAGCATTGTCATCATCGGTCTCAAGGATGATCTTTGCTCCTGAACGGATGGCGTGCAGGTACCCGATGTTTTTGCGGGAGTAATGATTCAGGGGGAGCAGCGGGGCAAGGGTGAACCCCTGTTCAGCCTGGCGGCCGGGATCGAAAAAGTCGCACCCTTCCAGCGAAAAATCAGGAGGAGATTTTTCATCACCTATGACGATGAAGCGGATGTTACGGGTTGCACACTCCCTGGCATAGGTCGCCAGCACCGCATTTGGGGGCTGAATGGTTGTAATGACGAGTGAAATTTCCGGGTTCATCCTCACAAAGATATTGATTTCCCGGTTGCTCTTTTCACAAAATAATACCAGAGGGTTTCCAGCGAATTGAGCACGGCCCCTGCCCTCACTGAAGGAGAGGGCGTTCGGTAGGTGATGGGAATTTCCCTGCCCGGGTGGTTTCGAAGCAGGTACCGAAGCTCGGTCTGATAAAAATGAGCTGTCGAACGAAGCGGGTAGGAGGCGAATGTTGCAACGACTTCACGGCTAAATCCCTGGTAGCCGGATGTCATATCCTTCAGCCTGGTGCCAAGCAGCATGTTCGCCAGCACGGTTCCGCCCCGCGAAAAGAACCTGCGTTTCAGCGAAGCTTCGCGCATGGAACCACCACCGGTGAACCTGCTCCCGAAAACACATGAATTTCCTTTGGCAAAGGCGGCAAGGAATTGCGGAATTGCTGCCGGGTCGTGCGAATAACCGGCGTCCATCTCGATGATAAAGCTGTGCCCTGCCGACAAAGCCTCCCGGTAACCGCGCAGGTAAGCATCCACGACATTCCGGTTGAGCGGCTCAAATACAGGGATGAACCGGTGATTCTGTGCTGCGAGTTCCCGGCAAAGTTCGAGGGTGCGATCTTTTGAAACATGATCGACAACCAGGTAGGCACGGGCTTCGGGATATGGCTCGAGGGCATCGGCCAGGTCGCCGAAAAATGGCTGGAAATCCTTTTCTTCATTCGCCAGCGGCAGTACAAGTGCGAAGTTCATGTTCATTTCTGAATGATAAGGTCATAGAGTTTTTGAGGGTTCGCCTGCGCATTCGGAAGACGGATTTTGCCATAACTTCCCCTGCGGATGAAGAGATCATCCCTCACATGGTCGTATCCCATGGCTTCGATCCGCCGGTCATCCACGGGGGTCTTGAAAAAGAGCTGTAAAATAAGATCGGGATGGTACTTGTAAATGCTGAAACCATAATTCCATTTGGTATGGCCCGGGAAAAATTCCTTCAGCCTTGAATGGCTTTTCGCGATGGTGCGGTCCATCTTGCCCATCAGGTCAACGCTGTAGCGGTGCGCAAAATAGGGAATGGCCCCTCCCCATACAACAGCGATGGAGGTGGAGGGTGTCGTAAGGTTTTGAATATTGAGCCCGGTTTTCACCATTTTACGGTCGTCCACCACGTGGAGCGCATTGTACCGGCACCAATGAATGTATGCAAGGCCTTCGAGGCAGAGAAAAAGGACGATCAGCGTGGTCAGCATCACGCCCGGCGCGTAAATCCTCACTTTTTTCGCATGATCGGTCCTGACGAAAAAAATGGCCATGATCACAACCAGGATGAAGACCAGCACCCCGACCGGGTACCTGAGGCTGCCCCACAACCAGATGACGGTGGGGTAGAAGCCGGAGATGACATTGCCTGCCGGCGGGAGAAGAAGCATCATATAGCCGTACCAGAGCATGCAGAACATCCCCGTCATAAACAGCAACCAGCGCAGGGGCTTCAGAGCGGAAACGATATTTTGCAGGACGATCACCGAAAGGACCAGCAACAACGGCATGGTGATCGTGAGATACCGGTTGGCGTAGGGCATCCATTCCCATGCATCCCCTCCGACATAAACCGAATAGGCCGACATCATGAGAAAAGGGGAGAGGAGCAGCAGGTACCTCGCATCCGCCAGTTTCCCGGGTTGGGTGATCATCCCGGTCAACAGGATGATCAATACCGGGAGGACAAATGAAACCAGCCATTTGAAATAGACCTGCAGACCGCGCAAAATCCGCTCTGCCACAGGTGTTCCGCTCACCTTCAGATAAAATGTGTTGGGCAGCGGATCGTGGTAATAAACCAAACGGAAAAGGGTGTGCCCTCCCATGAAAAACAGGAGGGTTGCCGCAAAAAGCATCACGATGGTGAACCGGCGGTTTGAGGGCACCATGAAACTTACCCAGGCTCCCACCGCCACAAACAGGATGAGGCAGTCGGTGCGGGTAAGCAACATGAGGCCAAGGATGAGCAGCAGCAGCATGAATTTCCTGCGGGCGAACTTTTTCTGAAGCTGCAGGGCAAGGAGGATGGCGCAATTTAAAAAGAGGGTGATAATGCCTACTTCCATGCCACGGAGGGTCCAGTAGATCAGTCCGTAATTGAAGGCCGTCAGGGCCATCGACGACAGGATGGCCAGGGGGTTACCGGTGAATTCCGAAACGATCTTCCTCACGATGTTCAGGTTTGCCAGGAGGATCAATGCCCCTGAGAGGGCCACCAGCAGGGATGTCTTGCTCTCCGCTACCGGGACAAGGTGAATGATTGCCATCCAAAGGGTCCACAGGAAATTGGTGTAGCCCTCGATGTATTCGCCATTATTCCAAACCAGGCCATGGCCTTCCGCCATGTTCCGGGCGTAACGCATGGCGATCATGGCATCGTCGAAGAGCGAGAAGTAAGTCACATCCCCGACCAGGAAACCCGTCCTGATGATGAAGGCAAGGTAATAGAGGGTCGCAACCGCATAGATGACCCATGAACCCTGCCTGAGGATTTTTATGTTACCGGGGGTATTCATCATCGCGGATTTCATATAAGGTTACCGAAAACGAACGGATAAAAACCTGTTGGTTGCCGGTGTACCACACATAGGCGTTGAGGATGTCGTTCTTTTGCGGGTCATGAATGATGTAATTGAGGGTGAACTCATTCCATTTTCCGGTTTTCAGGTTCTTGCCGTTAAACGGTGTTCCCTGCCAGTTCAGGGCTTTGTGGTCCCTGATGTGGCTGACGACGAGATTGCCGCTGTTTCCTTCCGCCGGGACATCGCAACAGATCAGCACCCGGGCCCTCAGGCCAATCCACGGTTTTTTTGAAAAGTCAGACAACGGCGCGTCAATCCATGGTGAAAACCTGCATCCTTCATTCATCCTGAACAGGGCAGGCCTGAGCGAAAAGATCCGCCGCGTTTGGAACCATTCCGGGTGATCGGGCAGTTCCGTTTCCGCTGCAAGGTAGCTCCTTGCAAAGTAACGCTGTGCGGGGGGAATCGCCTCCTCGTGATTGTAAGGGTAAAAGAATTTCGCGGGGCCCTGGTTAAAATGGCTGAGACTTACCTGGACCTTTACAGCATGAGCCATGTTCCATCCGGAGACGAAACAGAAAACAAGCAGGAACAAACCTTGTAAGATGGGCTTCAATCCTGCCAGGTAGCGGATGAAGTAACCTGCCGGTATGGCTGCCAGGCCAAGGATGGGAATGAATGTCTGAAATGATCCCGGGGGAAACGCTGCGGTATTGAAATAAAACCGCCCTGTATAGATCTTCCAGTAAACGAACTGGAAGGATGCTGTAAAAATAAACAGGAAGAGCCCGAAAACAATGAGATGGGCATGTTTGCCAGACAACCTGAAGGCCAGCCAAACGAACCAGGGTACCACCAGGATCGCGTCAAACGGACGGACGAGAAATATCAGGCCGGCAGTTAACCCGGTAGCGGCAGCCAAGCCGTAGGAGGGCCTTGACAGGAACCTTGCTGATAAGAAAAGAAGTAATACCCAGAGGGTGAAAAGCAGGCTTTCAGGAGTGCCTCCATGGAAGGCGGCAAGATCAAAATAACCCGTGGCAAGGACGATCCCGGCCATCGTTAGGGCCGATATTTTTTCCGTAAAGTAAGATAAAAGAACCTTTCTGAGGATCCAGATTCCCAGTACACTGTAGCACAATCCTCCTGCGGCTATGGCCACCTGGTATGGAAGTGAAAGTCCATCAGTCGGAAAGCCCAGGAGCAGGGAAGCCAGGTGCCCCGTCATGAAAAATGGGGTGAACATGACAGCCACACCCATGGTGGCTGATAAAACCTGGCCACCGTCACCGGTTTGCAGGATGGCCTGCCGGTAGCCGATGAGCGGCTGGTATTGCCTGAGAAGCTGTTCCACCCATGCAAAGTCACGAATGCCCAGGTCGTCATGAATGAAAAAAGCAGGGAGCCAGAGATAATGCGAAAAAACCTCCCAGGAAAGAAAAGCAGTTACATCGTGTGTTTCAAACCGGGGAAAGATGAACCGCAGGAGGACGAGTCCGGCGCATAACAGCCAAAAGGTTTTCAAGGAAAGCGATGCAGGATGGCCGGACTTCAGCTTCACAGGCAGGGTCGTTTTGATCCTGTAAAGGTAAAGATTCTATCCATTGGTTTATTTGCGGACCGGGATCAATCCCAGGAGTTCGAATACCCCCATGATGACCAGTTTTCTTGCAGCAGCAAAATCATCCACCTGTTTCTGATCCTTTGGTTCCACCAGCGTGGCCATGTAAAACACCTTGCCTTTGGTTTCGATGTATCCGACGAACCAGCCGTAATTATTGCCGTTTCTGACCGCCCAGCCTGTTTTCCCGCTCAGGATATAATCGGGTGTTGTTTCAACGACCATGATGCGCTTCATCGCCTCCATGACTGATTTTTTCAGCGGAAGATTCTCTTCATGGAGCCGCCTGAGAAAATCCACCTGCTGCCTCGGCGTGATCCTCGAATTTCCCTCCAGCCAGAAAAGGTCGATGTTGCCGGAACGGACATCCATGCCGGGATATTTCAGTTTTTCAAGGTAGCCATTCATCCGGTCGGACCCTGTCTTCCTGGCCAATTCCTGGAAACAGGGAACACAGGAGACCCGGAAGGCCTCCTGCAGTGTGAGGTCCTTTTCCCATTGAGGAAGCCGGCGTTTTTCACCCCTCCATTTAAAAACATACCCTGTGTCGATTACCCCGGTTTCAAGCCCGATCAGGGTATTGGGTATTTTGAAGGTTGAAGCTGGCAGGTAGCCGCTGTCCCAGCGAGACTGGTTATAGCCGAACGCCCTCCCATCCGATGCGTCTACAATCAGCATGGTTCCTGTCAGTTCATTTTTGTCGAAAATGCTTTTTAGCATCAGTGAGGAATCAGCCGCCGACTTTAACGCGGTCACTTTCTTCATGATTTCATTCGGAATGGTTGCAGAGAGGACATATTGCGCGATCTTCCATTGCCCGTTTACTTTCTGTAGCACTCCCGACCCCCGGCAGATCCCCATCTGCGTGTATAGCAGTTCATCAAACCAGGCCACTGAATTGTTTTCAGCAGGATGGATATTCCGGCTGACCGGTTTAAAATTCCATGTCCTTTTCCTGTCAAAAAAGGGTTTGCTCCAAACACCGAATTCCGGTGTGGTCCAGCATTCGGTTGCGTCGGTGCCGATAAACACCCCGTCGCCGGTCATGGCCCCGATATAGGCTGCATGATTTCCATCAGCCGCATCGCGGTGCCATTGGTCGAGAAGCAAGTTCAATTGATTTTGGATGCTGTCGTTCGATGAAAGTGCCTGAACCGGATGATTGAACAGGCCGGCAGATATGAGGAGGAAAAACAACAGGAATTTTTTTTTCATGTCTGGAAACATTTATAGTCTGTCTAAATTTGGTTTTGTGCCTTCGGCACAAACGAACACAGAGAAACATAAGATAATTACGAAATTTAAACAGACTCTTATTTCAAAGAACAAAAGTATGGAAGTGTTAGACATATTGAAGAACTCCGGCATCAGAAGCACATTTTTTTTAAATTATAAATTTTGACTATATTTGTCAAAATGATTATGGTCAAAATGGAAACTTTTGGAGAACGAATCAAAGGGCTGCGGTTGGAACGTAAACTACCTTTGCGAACCATTGCAGCTGAACTGGATATAGATCAGGCAATACTCAGCAAGATCGAACGCGGTCAAAAACGGGCTTCACGGAAGCACGTCCTGCAGCTTTCAGCATTTTTCAGTTTGAGTCAGGATGAACTGCTCGTTGCCTGGCTATCCGATAAACTGGTGTATGAATTACAAAATGAATCGGTTGCCTTGAAGGCCCTTCAGGTCGCAGAAGAGAAGGTGGTGTATGAACAGGGTAAGGCAAGAAACAGGGCGTCATTGATTAAAGATATCAAGGACTTTCTGAAAAATGATGGGAGGGTCTCAAGAGCGTGGATGTTTGGCTCCTTTGCCAGGGGGGAGGAAGAGGCGGGAAGTGATGTTGATCTGATGGTTTCCTATTCGGATAAAGCTTCAGGAACGCTTATGGATTATGCAGATTTAAAGTATCAAATGGAGATCCTGTTGAAAATAAAAGTTGATTTGGTAGAAGAGGGCTTCGTCCAACCCTTTGCCGTGTGTAACATAAACCGGGATAAAGTGTTGATTTATGAATGAATATGGTTCTTCCTCTGTCGAAAGGCTCAAGCATGTATCGAAAGCTGTGGAGCAGATAATCAAATTCTGCATCCCTGGCATTTGCCAAGGTCATTCAGGAATTATATTGCTCATGAGTATTTCGGCATTAACCTCAGCCAGGTATATAAAACTGTTACAGATCTGTTGCCTGATTTTAAGATATTGATAGACAGGATGATTGAGGTGGAAAGTCAACATAATGAAGCATGATGCGAAGAAGGCTGAAGTTTTTCAGAACGAGAATCCGACACGGTAGGTGGTCGCACTGGAATAGGGGGACGACGATCCGTGAAGGAGGTCGTACAGCACCGCAAGGTTGATTCCGGACCTCGTTCCCAGCCTGATATTGCACCCGGCACCCACGAACCATGAATCGACATATTCTTTACCGACCGTAACCGGATTCCAGTTGGTGATGTACTGATTGTCGATGCCCTGGTACTCTGTCCATACGTAAAGGAACTTCAGCAACTGGGCCCTGGCAAAGACGGTGCCACCCCAGCCGTTCAGGTTCTTGTTTGGGCCCCGGTTATAGTTGAACAGGTATGTCGGGCCGGTTCCGATACTCAGGATTTTAGGGAAGTGATAAGATACAAGTAGCGAGATCTGGCCGGACACTACGCTTGCGTTGCTCCAGAAGCTGGTGTTGAGATCGAATTTAATCCGGTCTTTCAGGGGCCGCGTATCCCTGCGGACATGTGTTTTTGCAGGCTGTTCCTGCTGTTTCTGCACCACCGGTCCTACGTTGACAGTTGTATCCGCATTTACGACCACTTTCTTTTTAACCAGTGTATCGGGGGTGGCTGCAGTTTGAGCGAAAATCCCCATTGTTGTCAAAAGGAATAGGGCAAAAAGGAAAAGAATTCTTTTCATCGTTTTTTCGGCAAAAATAGTAAAATCCCAATTACCATGCCGCATGGGAATGACTTGATGTGGAGACAGATCACAACAGACGCAGGGGGTGACAGGCCGTTATTGGAATATCTTTGAGGAATTACGGTATCCGGTACGATTCAAATACCAGTCGGTGTATTGGGTGCCTGAAGATTGAGACCACGCAGCGAAATGGTTATAACCCTGGATGATGGGAATCTGTTCGGAAGTATAATCGAATTTCACAGGCAGGCTTAATGCCCACGGAAGGTTGCCGGAGGTTTTGTAATAACGCCCGGTTAACGGGTTTGAATCATCGCTGCCGGTGCCAAACAAACCTGTGTTGGCGAGGGAGGTAGGCGGATGATCCGCCAGGTGAATTTCCACTGCCCGGGCCATATCCTTGATCAGGAAGGGATTATAGGGGGGAGTTCCGACAACCGACAATGCGAGTGGCGAGGCAAGGTGTATGCTGATCCTGACGGTATCACCAAACCCCTTTGGATTGGCCGGGTCTGTATTGTAAAAGCCGGATACCCCGGCACGATGGATCACATTGTTGTAATTGTCAAAAACAATGATCACTGCCTTTGCCTGGTTGTTCTCCACGCCATTGGAGGCCACTGAAATGTATGAATATTTCAGGGATGTTCCAGAAACGGAAGCCACCTGGCCCGGCAATACCCCGTCAATCTGGAATCCAAAACCATTGCTGTACCCGGCACCTGCAGCCCTCACATAGTAGTTTGATTTGATATCCACGACTTTGTTCTGGGAGTTTGTTACCACCCTGAAACGGTAATCGACGACCAGGTCGTTCAGATCATAATCGCCTTTCGACGGCCAGAGATCTTCAAATGCAAGTGTTCCGTAAACAGATTGCGAGGGATAGTAATTATCGAAAGCACGGGTTGGATCCGTCGGGTAATTATCAAGGATGTCGGGAATGCCATCCGCATCGGCATCATTGGGGGGAGGAGTGCCCCCGATTCCTTCGGGGTTGCAGGTTGAAACAGGGATGACATTGGTGGCAGTGGTTATTTTTGTGAGTTTGGCTCCATTGGTAAAGTTGGCGGTGCCTCCGGTACTCAGCATTCCCGAAGGGGTTACCATTTCTATGGATCCGTTTACCTTATATTGTCCGTTGATCGAACCTGAATTGCTGACCTTGATCTCGCTCCTCCCACCGGTGCCCTGGACATCCGTATTTTGCTGATAGGTGGCTGTGGAAATCATGGAATTGTTTTTGAGCAGCACGGTCGCTCCTGAATTGATTTGCAGCGATCCAGTCTCCCTGAGGTAGGCGCCGTTCAGGGTGATGTTTCCGCTGTTCAGGTTCATGTCCTGATGCACGATCATTTTACAATTGTGATATAAGGTGCCGCTGTTCAGGTTAAACTGACCGAACACCTCGATTGACCCGTTGTTGGTAACAGATGTGTTGAGGTTGAAATTGCCATTGATGGATAGTGAGCCGGTGGTGACGAAGAGCGTTGCACTGGAATTTAAATTCAAACCACCGTTCATGACCATGGAACCATAATTCTCCAGTGATCCGCTCGGAGAGAATTGGGAATTGATCACAAAATCAGCTCCATAGTTGATGATTCGCGGGGTTGTACCATTCATGTTCAAACCCCCCAGCGAAATATGCGAGTTGCTGAACAACGTCAGCCTTGATCCGTTGCCCATCACCAGGGTGTTATCCATCTGGAAAGTCCCTCCCTGCGTAACTGCAATGAAGCATCCTGTACCCATGTTGTTGACATTTTGGGGATGAAAGGTTCCGCAAACATTGATGGAAGCCCCGCTGCTGCCAAAATTGATTGTTCCGGTAAAGTTTCCTGTCACGTACCAGGTTCCGTTGTTGATGGTATAGGTCTGATTCCCCGAAAGTGTTTTTGCTGGTGTCGCCCCGCTGCAATCGGGATCGGTGGCAGTACCCGTGCTGTTTTTCAAATGAGTTTGTGCAAAAGTATAATTGAGAGTCTCAATTACATCCACACTGTCGAGCATCGAGAATGCGGTGCCATCTTCTGCCTTAAGGTAGATTTTTTTAAGCGTTGAAGGGATCCTCAGGACAGATTCAAACGGGGAGCCATAACCTGCAGCCCCCATGATTAACAGGTTTCCGTTTTTCCCGGGATTCATGTCATACACTGAAACCCGGCATAGTGACCCGATGTTTGCAGGCAGTAAATCTATCCCGACCGTCAGATTGATCAGGCGACTCGACTCCCAGTTAAAACCGGCAGGAACTTTCAACGCATCCATGGATGCAGGATTTGTTTCAGGGGAGGTTGTTTTGTGACAACTGCTCAAAATCATGGCTGTCAAAACAGTGAAGGCCATCCGCAAAAATGTTTTTTTCATGATTCCTAAATTGGGCTACCTTACAAATTTACACAAAAATCACTGAAATTGAAATTGATAGAAAGATTAATTTGATTGATAGCAATCATACCGGTAAGCAAAAACTTCGTTAACCTCTTCTTAATTTGTACTCAATTCTATGTACTTTCTACGTGGTTGTACGAGGTTTGTATAAGGTTTCATGAAGTTTACATGAGGTTTACATGACGTTTGTATAAGCTTCGTATATGCTTAGTATAAGCTTCGTATATGCTTTGTATAAGCTCCCTATAAGCTTCTTGTGGGTTTCTTGCAGGATTTGATTACCGGCAGAAATTATTTGATAACCGGTGGTCATATGGTGGTAATTGAGGGTTGGAGAGAAGTTAAAATGCAAATTGCAAAGTTAAAATGCAAAATAGCGGGAGTTTTATTTTTCTGCTAAAAATCACGCCGACACTCTCCAGGGAACCACCTGTCCAATAAATCACGGGTAAAGTTAATGTATTATTGTGATCAACCAAAAAAATAATTTGCCGGGATCATGAACAGCCAACTTATGTAAAAATAATTGCATCCCGGGGGTAATTGCGATTAAATTTTTCAGACCTTTGATAAAAAACCGAAACATGAAAAATCTGACTCTTTTCCTGGTTGCGCTGTTCCTCGTCGCCATGCAGACCTCCTTTGCACAAAGCACATCCGGTGAATACAAGGTTGTGAAGACCATTCCCGTGGAGGGAAATGGCGGATGGGACTACCTCACGGTAGACAAACCCACCCAAAGACTGTTCATCTCCCACGGGAACTGCGTGGATGTGCTTGATCTGAAGACAGAAAAACTTATCGGGCAGATACCCAACACGACGGGTGTTCATGGAATTGCCTGTGCTACTGCGTTGAACAAAGGATTTATCACTGCCGGCCGGCTTGATTCGGTGATTGTTTTTGACCTGACAACCCTGAAAGTGACCGATAAGATCATTACCGGGAAAAACCCCGATGCGATCCTCTATGATGCTTTCAGCAACAGGATCTTCACCTTCAACGGCAGGGGGAACTCTGTTACGGCAATTGACGCGAAAACGAACAAGGTCGTCGGAACCATGCCGGTATCGGGAAAGCCTGAAGCAGCAGTAACAAACGGGAACGGGAAAATTTTCTGCAACATTGAGGATAAATCGACCGTGGTGAAATTTGATGCCCTTACCCTGAAAATCGAAGCTGAATGGCCGCTTGCACCCGGCAAAGAACCATCGGGGCTCGACATCGACCTTAAAAACAACCGGCTCTTTTCGGCTTGCAGCGATTCGAAACAGATCGTGGTCATGGATGCCACCAACGGAAAAATTGTTGCCACCCTGCCCATGGGCGAAGGGTGCGACGGCATCGTCTTCATTCCGGCCGATCACAATGCCGTATCTTCCAACGGGGAAGGAACCCTCACCGTGGTACACCAGAATGCCAACGGCGATTACAAAGTTGTTCAGACCCTTGCCACCCTTCCGCGGGCTCGTACCATAACATACGACGAGACAACCGGGAAAATTTACCTGCCGACCGCGTTGGTGACCATGGATGCCGGCAAGCGGAACATTGCCCCCGGATCTTTCAAAATCGTCGTTGTTTCCAAATAACCCATGCAGGTGATCGATTTAAGAAGCGATACGGTGACACGACCCTCGGCGGGAATGCTCGAAGCGATGTTTTCGGCGCAGGTCGGCGATGATGTTTTTCGTGACGATCCTTCTGTAAATGCCCTGGAAGAGAAGGCGGCATCGCTTTTTGGAAAAGAGGCAGCCCTCTTTTGTCCTTCGGGAACCATGACCAACCAGATCGCCGTCAACGTTCACACCAGGCCGGGCGATGAAGTGATCTGCCATCAATACTCCCATGTTTATTATTATGAAGGCGGTGCCATGATGCGTAACTCGGGGGTGTCGGTTTGCCTGCTCACCGGTCCGCGCGGGCAGGTGACCCCTGAAGAGGTTGAAGCGCACATCAACCCCGGTGATGATGTTCACAGGCCCGTTACTTCGCTTGTTGAAGTTGAAAACACCATGAACAAGGGCGGCGGTACCATCTACAGGTTAGATAACCTGGTGGCGATTTCTGCGGTGTGCCGTAAGCATGGCCTGAAATTTCACCTCGACGGGGCACGCCTGTTCAATGCGCTGGTTGAAACTGGCGAAAACCCAGGAGTATATGCGAAATTGTTCGATTCCGTTTCTGTTTGCCTCTCAAAAGGCCTTGGAGCTCCGGTCGGTTCGTTGCTGATCGGGGACAAGCCCTTTGTAACGCGGGCCCGCAGGGTGAGGAAAGCTTTCGGCGGGGGCATGCGGCAGGCGGGTTACCTTGCTGCGGCCGGCATCTATGCCCTTGACAACAACATCAGGCGGCTGAAGGAGGATAACGAACGAGCAAGATACCTTGGGAGTCTCCTTGAAAACCTTCCGATGGTGGAGAGGGTGATCCCGGTTGAAACCAACATCGTCATTTTCACCCTCCGTAAAAAGAATTCCGCACAGGAATTTCTGGCAAAACTCAGGGAGCATGAAATCCATGCAGTACCCATCGACCCTCAGTCCGTCCGTTTCGTCACGCATCTCGATTTCAGCGATGCAATGCTCCAAAAGATGGAGCCGGTCCTGAGGAAACTACTGGGATAGTTCCGGGTCAATTTTCGATTTTCGATTTACGATTTACGATTTTGGGTATTCAATATTCGTTAATCAATATTCGTTATTCGCTATTCGATATTCAATTTTCCCTACCTTCCCTTCATCCCATCCCACCCCTGTGCTGTAAGCGGGATGGCCTTCCCGTCGGGGGTGATCATGAATTTTCCTTCGGTTGTGGCGGTCATATGGCCGATGATGGTGATCCCGGCAATGTCCTTTATTTTGTCATAATCCTCCTGCTTCACGGTGAAAAGGAGTTCATAATCTTCCCCGCCGCTCAGGGCGGCAACGCTGGGTATGATCTTGTATTCCTTGGCAAGCTCGCGGGTGTATTCATCCATGGGGATTTTCTCCTCGAAAAGTTTGCATCCGACCCCCGATTGTTTGCAAATATGCAGGATCTCTGAGGCCAGCCCGTCGGAGATATCGATCATGGAGGTCGGCCTGATCCCGGTCCCGATGAGCAGGTTCCGGATATCGGTCCTGGCTTCGGGCCTTAACTGGCGGCCGATCTGGTAATCGAACCCCGACAGTTCAGGCTGCATGTTCGGATCAACCTGGAAGACCGATTTTTCCCGTTCAAGGATGAGTAGCCCGATATAGGCGCTGCCGAGGTCGCCCGTAACGCACAACAGATCCCCCGGCCGGGCTCCGCTGCGGTAGATCACCTCCTCTTTTTTCGCCTCCCCCATGATGGAGACGGAAATCATCAGCCCCTTTATGTTGGAACTGGTATCGCCACCCACCAGGTCGACCTTGTATTTGTCGCAGGCCATCACCACCCCTGCGTAAAGTTCGTCGAGCGCTTCGGCCGAAAACCGGCTGGAGACAGCAATGGATACGGTCATCTGCTTGGGGACGCCGTTCATGGCCGCAATGTCGGAGATGTTAACGACGGCAGCCTTGTAACCAAGGTGTTTGAAGGGCATGTAGGTCAGATCAAAATGGATCCCCTCCACCAGCAGGTCGGTTGAAAGGAGGATTACCTTGTTACCCGCATCAATCACTGCCGCATCGTCGCCAATCCCTTTCAGTGTTTCAGGGTGATAACGTTTGACATTCCGTGTCAGCCGCTCGATCAGGCCGAATTCACCCAGCTCGGCCAGCGAAGTGAGTCCGTTCCCTGTTTCCACGGATTTTTTTTCTTTTTTCTCGTACATAACTCTTCTAAATATTAAAATCCTGGTCCCTTTTTCCCGGTTCGAAACCGGCATCGCGAATCGCCTGCTGGATGCCGGCGGCATCAAATTTGTGGCTGGCACCGGCAACGCTTACAACGTTCTCTTCGATCATGATGCTTCCGAAATCGTTTGCACCGGCATGAAGGCACAGCTGGGCAGTATCTTTCCCCACGGTAAGCCAGGATGCCTGGATGTTAGGGATGTTGGGAAGCATGATGCGGCTGATGGCGATCATGCGGATGTACTCTTCGGATGTTACCTTGTTGAAAACCCCCGACTTTTCTTTCAAAACGGTCCGGTCATCCTGGAACGGCCAGGGGATGAAGTTAAGGAATCCTTTGTGGCCGGCTGGTTTTTCCGATTGAATTGTGCGGAGGGCGACAAGATGTTCCAGGCGTTCTTCAAGGGTTTCAATATGTCCGAACATCATGGTGGCAGAGGTGGTCAGGTCCAGCTCATGGGCCGCACGCATCACATCAAGCCACTCCTGCCGGGTACATTTCGCCGGGGATAGTATTTTACGTACCCTGTCTGCGAGAATTTCGGCACCGGCACCAGGCAGACTGTCGAGCCCGGCTGCAACCAGCCGTTCCAGCACTGTTTTAAAGGGGAGTTTTTCCTTTTTTGCGAGCCAGGCAATTTCAGGGGGGCCCAGGGCGTGCAACCTGACATCGGGATAATGACCCTTCAGGTCGGCAAAGAGCTTTTCGTAAAAATCAAGGCTCAACTTCGGGTGCAATCCACCTTGCAGCAGAAGCTGGTTGCCTCCAAGCCGTTTCATCTCCTCAATCTTGCTGCAATATTCCGGGATGGTTGTGACGTAAGCGTCAGTGCTGCCGCTGGTCCTGTAAAAATTGCAGAATTTACATCCCGAGATGCACACATTGGTGATGTTCACATTGCGGTCGATGATCCAGGTAACGACCCCCTCCGGATGCCGCTGTTTTCGCAACTCGTTGCCTGCCAGCATCAGTTCGGCCAACGGGAGTGATTCAAAAAGGAATTTGCCTTCTTCAACCGAGAGGAATCCGGCACGAAGAGCTTTATATATCAGGTTTTCGGTCGTCATAGTTATCAATTGCCGGTCCGATTTATCACCCCGGCCAGCAGAATTTGTCTAATTTTGTATTCGTAATCCGGTTCAAAATTACTTAAAATCATGATCCCATCCATAACCCTTACCAATAAAGAACAGGAACTCGGCCACCTTGTTGTCGTCGTTTCAAAATTTCCGAAACTCCCCGCCGGCATTTTCAACGCTGCAGAGAAAACCTACCTGAAAGAGCAGGTAGAAACACTCAAACAGGAGGTGATCTCTTTCAATCGGTATGGCTATTGGGTTCATGTATATTTTATCAGGGAGGAAAAAAATCTGTCAAAACGTCTGGAAGCAGCCCGCAAGGCCGGGGACAGGATTGCCGGCCTGCTCAATGCACAGAAAACGAAACGGGTAGCAATCTTTGATGCGGATGGTTCGGAAGATCTTGTCCTGGCCTTTGCGGAAGGAATGGCGCTCGGCTCCTACCAGTTTCTAAAATATAAACAGGATAAGGAAAAAGAAAACACCCTGCAGGAAATTGAAATCTACTCAAAAGCCCTGGAAGAATCCGAAAATGACTTTCCTGGTCACGACCTACCCGTCACCCCTCACGCGTCACGCGTCACGCAACTCAACATCCTTCTCGAATCCGTCGCCCTCTGCCGCGACCTCATCAACGAACCCAATTCCCATCTTACAGCCACCGTTTTCGCCAGGGAGGTGGAGCGCATGGCCAAAGAATGCGGTGCGACGGTGGAGGTGTTGAACAAGCAGAAGCTGGCAGTCCTGAAAATGGGCGGACTGCTTGGCGTAAACCAGGGGAGCCTTGAACCTCCTACCTTCAGCGTGATTGAATGGAAACCGGCCGGGGCCGTAAACAGGAAACCGGTTGTGTTTGTGGGGAAAGGAGTAGTTTACGATTCCGGAGGGATGAACCTCAAGCCGGGCGATTCAATGATGAACATGAAAGACGACATGTCGGGTGCTGCTGCTGTTGCCGCAGCTGTTTATGCCATCGCAAAGGCAAAACTACCGGTTCATGTTGTGGGGCTCATGCCTGCCACCGATAACCGCCCGGGCGAAAAAGCATTGGTTTCGGGCGACATCATCACGATGCACAATGGCATGACCGTTGAAGTGCTGAATACCGACGCCGAAGGCAGGCTTATCCTGGCAGATGCCCTGAGTTATGCTAAAAAATACGACCCGGCCCTGGTGATCGACCTGGCTACCCTCACGGGGGCGGCCGTGCGAGCCATTGGCAAATTCGGCGCGGTGGCCATGCAGTTGGGTGCAGCAGCAGAACTGGAAAGTCTTAAAAATGCAGGGGCCGGCGTTTACGAGCGCTTAGTTGAATTCCCGATGTGGGATGAATATGGCGAACAAATTAAATCGGATATCGCCGACCTGAAGAACCTGGGACCTGCGGAGGCAGGCATGATCACGGCGGGTATGTTTCTCGGGAAATTTACCGCTTATCCCTATATTCACCTGGATATTGCCGGGCCCGCCTTTGTTGAAAAACGCGATTCTTACCGGGGACAGGGTGGCACAGGGTTCGGAGTGAGGTTGCTGTTTGAATATGCGCGGACGCTCCTTGAAGAGGGTAAACGCGTAAACAGGTAAACTGATTTTTTTCAATATCTTTGCACACTAACACTGACCTATGGAACAACCGGTTGAAAAAGAAAAACGTGTCCGTATCGGGATCACCCACGGAGATATGAATGGCATTGGTTATGAAATTATTATAAAGACCCTTCAGGATCAGCGGTTGATGGAGTTGTACACCATGGTGGTATATGGTTCATCGAAAGTTGCCTCCTATCACAGGAAAACCCTGAACATACCCGATTTTAATTTTAACCTGGTCAAGAAGGCCGATCAGGCTCATCCGCGCAGGCCGAATATCGTCAACATCCATGATGAAGAGATTAAGATCGACCTCGGAAAATCGACCTCCATTGCGGGCGAACTGGCGCTTCTTTCGCTTGAAGCCGCCTGCGAGGATTTGAAAAACAACACGATTGACGTAGTCGTTACCGCCCCCATCAACAAAAAGAACATCCAGTCGCCCGGGTTTTCCTTTGCAGGGCATACAGAATATTTTGCGCGGAAATTCAATACGGAAAACTACCTCATGCTGATGATCAACAATGTGTTGCGCATCGGGGTAGTAACAGGGCATATCCCGTTGAACAAAGTGAGTGAGACCCTCACCGTGGATTTGATCCTGAGCAAGATCCAGGTGATGAACAATACGCTGATGCGCGATTTCGGTATTGTGAAACCCCGCATTGCAATCCTGGCGTTGAATCCGCATGCCAGCGATGACGGATTGATCGGTGATGAAGAGAAAATGGTGATCCAGCCGGCTATTGAAAAGGCATACAATCAGAACATACTTGCTTTCGGACCCTACCCGGCCGATGGATTTTTCGGTGCTTCAAGCTTTAAGAACTTTGATGGCATCCTGGCCATGTATCACGACCAGGGCATGATCCCATTTAAATTGATGTCGTTCGATGAAGGTGTGAATTTCACTGCCGGTTTGCCGGTCATCCGTACCTCCCCCGCACATGGAACCGCCTATGACCTTGCAGGAAAAAATGAAGCCTCCCCCGAGGCATTCCGCAATGCCATGTACCTTGCCGGCGATATCTTCCTGCATCGCCAGGAATACGATGAACTCCATGCAAACCAGTTAAGGGCTCCGGGCAATCAATCCGAAAATCAACGTTCATGACCGAACCGGCTTGCACGGTATCGCAAATTGCTTCCATCTGCCAGGGGACACTATTCGCCGATGACGGAAATGACCCGGTAATCCGCGACCTGCTTATCGACAGCCGCCGCCTGATCCATCACGAGCACTGTTTATTTATTGCCCTCGTTTCCGATCGCAACGACGGGCATAAATATATTGACGCATTGTATGACCAGGGGGTGCGGTGTTTTATGGTTTCAACACTCACCCATTCATACCCCGGAGCCGCCTTCATCGTCGTCCCCGACACACTCCTGGCCTTGCAGCAGCTGGGCGCATACCATCGGCAGCTGTTCCACATTCCCGTGATCGGGATTACCGGCAGCAACGGCAAGACAATTGTAAAGGAGTGGCTGTTCCAGTTGCTGAACGGGGATTATAACATCATCCGGAGCCCGAAAAGTTACAATTCCCAGATCGGGGTTCCGCTGTCGGTATGGAAGATGGCCCCCGGTCACGATCTTGCGATTTTTGAAGCCGGCATCTCCCGCCCGGGTGAGATGGAACATCTTGCACGCATCATCCGTCCGACAATCGGAATATTTACCAACATAGGCCACGCGCATGATGAATATTTTGAGAGCCAGCGTGAGAAAGTCCGGGAAAAACTCAAACTTTTCACCGGAGCCCATATGCTGGTTTACTGTTCCGATCATCAGCTGATCACCGATTGCCTGCATGCGGATGCATCCTATAAAAACCTGGAAACCTTCACCTGGAGCCGAACCCATAAGGCCGACCTTGAAATATCAGGGGTTTCAAAAGAAAACAGTCAGACCCGCATCCAGGCTCATTACAAAACTGAACCAATCACCATTACCATCCCTTTCACCGACGAAGCCTCCATCGAAAACGCCATCCACTGCCTTGCCACCGGGATTGTCCTTCAAGACCCGTCAATCGTCAATCGTCAATCGTCAATCGTAAATCGTCACTCGTCACTCGTCACTCGTCACTTGTCCCGCTTCGAATCCCTCTTCCCAATCGCCATGCGCCTCGAGCTCAAAGAGGCCATCAACCATTGTTCGCTGATCAACGACAGTTACAACTCCGATATCAACTCCCTGAGCATCGCCCTCGATTTCCTTAACCAGCAGAACCAGCAGAAGAAAAAAACGATCATCCTTTCCGACATGCTGCAAACGGGTCGCGACAAGGGTGAATTGTATCTTGAAATCGCATCGATGCTGGCATCGCGAAACATCAGCCGCATCATCGGGATTGGCCGTGATATTGTGAAACAGGCCGATAAATTTTCCATGCAGCGCTCCTTTTTCACTACGACGGATGAATTTCTCCGCCATTTCCCGGTTTCCTCCTTCCAGAATGAGACGATCCTGCTGAAAGGCGCACGGTTGTTCGAGTTTGAAAAAATAAGCCAGGCCCTGCAGATGAAGGCGCATGAAACCGTCATGGAGATCAACCTCGACGCACTGATTCACAACCTGAACCATTTCAGGTCGGGGTTGAACCCCGGGACCAGGATGATGGCGATGGTAAAGGCATTTTCCTATGGCAGCGGCAGTTATGAAATCGCCAACGTGCTGCAGTTTCACAGGGTCGATTACCTTGCGGTGGCTTACGCCGACGAAGGGGTGGAATTGCGCAAGGCAGGGATCCACCTGCCGGTCATGGTGATGAGCCCCGAGGAGCAGAGTCTCGACACCCTCCTCAAATACAACCTTGAACCGGAAATATACAACCTGCACATCCTCCGCTTGCTTGAGGAGGCCATGTTGCGCAACCAGACCTCCACCCAACAGGAGGTTCGCATCCATATCAAGCTTGATACAGGCATGCACCGGCTCGGTTTTGTGGCGGGGGAACTTGAACCCCTGCTCGAACGGCTGAAACAAAACCAGAACCTTCGTGTACAGTCGGTCTTTTCCCACCTGGCGGCCAGCGAAGACCCGCAGGAGGATCACTTTACCCGCAGGCAGATCGGACTTTTCAGGGAGATGAGCAGCAGGATAACCAGCATGTTGGATTATACCGTGATGCGTCATATCCTGAATTCGGCCGGTATCAGCAGGTTTCCCGAAGCCCAGTTCGACATGGTACGGCTTGGCATCGGGCTCTACGGCATTGGCAGCACTCCCGGAGAACAATCAAGGCTGAGGAATGTGAGCACCCTGAAATCGGTGATCACGCAGGTCAAGCATATCCCGGCAGGCGAGACCATCGGGTACAACCGGAAAGGCAAAACAGAAAAGGATACGGTGATTGCCGTCGTTCCGGTTGGTTATGCCGACGGTCTGAACCGACGGCTTGGGAATGGCCGCGGGAAGCTTTACATTCACGGAAAAGCGTTTCCCATCATCGGAAATGTTTGCATGGACCTGACAATGATCGACATAACGGAAATGGAGGAGGGTCACGCGTCACATGTCACGCGTCACGACCTTCCCAACCTCCATGAAGGCACGGAGGTGGTCATCTTCGGCGACCTCCATCCGGTTGCGGAACTCGCAAGGGAGATCGGCACCATCCCCTATGAAGTTTTAACGGGAATTTCGCGGAGGGTAAAGCGCATCTATTATTACGACTAGAATATT
>Ga0118677_10000946_pt1 | contig 62162 bp, 49 predicted proteins | sample AliMusrvi5mmetaG_FD_86154 | JGI IMG/M metagenome (GOLD analysis project Ga0118677, IMG submission 86154) | reverse complement strand
ACTTGCAAAATTATATTGATGAATTTATGTATAAATTAAACAGGAGAAACAGTTTTGATCTTTTTGAACGAGTCGTTATTGCTGCTGTTTTTCCTTACTGGTACAATTGTGAGTAATCATAATTGTTTACGAATACCGTATTCAAACCTTGCCCAAAATATTCAAACCCACAGCCGAAACTCCGTATGGATGGTTGGATTGATGAATTTTCAAGGGTAAATATTAATTCGGATATCTGTCAAAACAAATCGCAAATAGTCCTCAAGGAAATCGCAGTCAATGCTTAACATACTGCATATAAGTATTTTGCTAAATATCTGAAAACCATTTTTGCAGAGAGTAGCAAACGGAGGAATCTTCTGAAAATAAAATTGCGAACAGAACTTGGAGGATTGAAAATTTATTGTACTTTTGCATTTCCAAAATATTGAACCGATGACAAAGAGAACATACCAGCCTTCGAACAGAAAAAGAAAGAACAAACATGGTTTCCGTGAGCGCATGTCCACTGCCAACGGTCGCAAAGTACTGGCTGCCAGAAGAGCTAAAGGAAGAAAAAAACTGACGGTATCCGACGAATATTTAGACAAGGATTAATAATTCTTTTCCTGATTGACTGGATCAATCCGAATTTTACGCATTTTTGCAAAAAGAAGAAGATAACATCAGCTTATCTTCTTTTTTTATTTTAACCCATACCCTGACTTTATAATCTGCGACATGCAAAAATTTGATTTCAAAAAGCTATTGCCTTACCTGGCGGCTATTGCCTTCTTTATGATCGTTACGATGATCTATTTCAGCCCGTTGCTTGAAGGCAAAAAGATTTTCCAGAGTGATATCGTGAATTTCAAGGGCATGTCGAAGGAAATTGTTGATTTCCGGGCATCATCAGGACAGGAACCGCTCTGGACCAATTCCATGTTCGGCGGGATGCCGGCCTACCAGATATCGGCGAGTTACACCTCCAACCTGATCGGCCACCTCGACAGCATCATGTTGCTGGGGTTGCCCCACCCGGCAAACCTGGTATTCCTCTATTTCCTGGGGTTCTTCATCCTGCTGCTGGTGCTGGGCATTGATCCGTGGCTCTCCATTGCAGGGGCCACAGCCTTTGCCTTTTCCTCCTTCTTTTTCATCATCATCGATGCAGGCCATAATTCCCAGGCCCACGCCATCGGTTACATTGCACCCGTTATTGCCGGCATTTTCCTCACCATGAAACGGAAATACCTCTGGGGAGGCATCATGACGGCAGTATTCCTCTCGCTGGAGCTGAAGTCAAACCACCCGCAAATCACCTATTACATGGGCATCATCGTGCTCCTGCTGGGTTTATTCGAGCTCATCGATGCACTGAGAAAAAAGGAGCTGGTCCCCTTTTCAAAAGCAGTCGGGGTGCTTACCATCGCGATGACCTTTGCCCTCCTTACCAATCTCACCAGCTTATGGGCCACCTGGGAGTACGGTAAATACACCATCCGCGGGAAGTCGGAACTTACTTCAAACAAGGAAAATAAAACCAACGGTCTCGACAGGGATTACGCGACACAGTGGAGTTACGGCAAATCAGAGACCATGACCCTGCTGATCCCCGATTTTTACGGAGGATCATCCAATATGAAGATCAGCGACAACTCCAAGATCGTTGAGGCCATGAAAACCAACGGACTGCCAGATGAAACGATCCGGCAGTTTACACAGCAGCCGTTGCCATTCCTTTACTGGGGCGCGCAGCCCTTTACCTCGGGCCCTGTCTATGTCGGGGCCATCATCTGCCTGCTCTTTGTTCTTGGCCTCCTGATCGTGAAAGGCCCTAAGAAATGGTGGTTGCTATCGGCTACGATCCTCTCCGTTGTGCTGGCCTGGGGACATAACCTGATGCCCGTTACCGATTTCTTCCTGAATTATTTCCCCGGCTACAACAAATTCAGGGCAGTTACCATGATCCTGGTAATTGCAGAATTTGCGATGCCATTGCTTGGAATCCTGGCACTGAAAGAGATCTGCGACGGAAACGGGGACCGCAAAAAATTATTCAAAAGCCTTCAGATCGCCACGATCATCACCGCGGGTATCGCCCTGATCTTTGCCCTGCTGCCCGGCATGTTCCTCGATTTTGTTGGCAAGAGCGACCAGTACACCATGCAGCAGTACCAGTTCCCCGAATGGCTCATGCAGGGGATCCGCGACGAACGGCTGAGGCTGCTCCGGATGGATGCCTTCAGGTCGGCATTGTTCATCATGCTGGGTGCCGGCGTTATCTGGGCCGTGCTGTTTAACAAGATAAAAAAAGAGTATGCCTACCTTGCCTTTACCCTGCTGATCCTCATCGACATGTTCATGGTAAACAAACGGTTCGTCAACAACGACAGTTTTGCCTCCACCTCCCATGTTGACAATCCCTTTGAACCAACCGCCGCCGATAACCAGATACTCCAGGACAAAACGCCCGACTTCAGGGTTCTTAATCTCACCAAGGATCCCTTTAGCGATGCGGGCACCTCGTACTACCACAAATCGATCGGCGGTTACCACGGTGCCAAACTGCGCCGTTACCAGGAGTTGATCGAAAACAATATCGAAAAGGATATCAGGGCGTTTTCAAAGACTATGAATAACGACAGCACTCCCATACTGAACATGCTGAACACCCGGTATTTTATAATTCCCGGGAACGACAAGCAGCCTGTAGCCTATCCAAACCGGAGGGCGATGGGAAATTGCTGGTTTGTCGGCGCCATCAAAATCGTGGAAGATGCTGATGGAGAGATGAAGGCCATCCAGGATTTCAGGCCGGAGAACACCGCCGTGGTGAACAAGGATTTCAGCGCTCTCATCGGCTCATTTGTCCCGCATAAGGACTCTGCAGATATCATCAAACTCGATGAATACGCACCGAACAGGCTGGCTTATCATTACCATTCGGCAAGTCAGGGATTAGCCGTGTTTTCGGAGGTCTATTACCCGAAGGGATGGAATGCCTATGTTGACGGGAAGGTTGTACCCCATTTCCGCGCCAATTACGTGTTGCGCGCCATGGTCCTGCCTGCCGGCGATCACAAACTGCTCTTTAAATTCGAACCGACGGTATATGTAACCGGCGAAATAATCTCCCTCATAAGCTCCCTGATTCTCATTGCCTTTATCCTTATAATGGCTGCCCGGGAATTTATGAAAGTTCGGAAATCCCGGGCATGAAAAAGGCCTTGATTATCAGCTATTACTGGCCTCCCAGCGGTGGGGCCGGCGTTCAGCGATGGCTTAAATTTGTGAAATACCTGCGTGATTTCGATTGGGAGCCGGTGGTTTTCTGCCCCGAAAATCCTGAATATCCCGAAACCGACAGCTCCCTCTTCGCAGATGTGCCCCCGTCGCTGGAGGTGTTGAAACTGCCCATCTGGGAGCCATACACTCTTTACAAAAGGTTCCTGGGCCAGAAAAAGGAGGAGAAGATCAGCGCTGCCTTCCTTTCAGAGAAGAAGAAAAACAAAACCCTGGAAGATATCTCCGTGTGGATCAGGGGCAACCTTTTCATCCCCGATGCCCGGAAGTTCTGGATTAAGCCGGCTGTAAAGTACCTCGAAAAATATCTTGCAACCCATCCGGCCGATGTTATCATCTCAACCGGGCCGCCGCATACCACCCACCTCATCGCCATGGCGCTGGCCGGAGGTACCGGAACACCCTGGCTGGCCGACTTCCGCGACCCGTGGACCAACATCGACTTTTACAAGGATCTGAAACTCTCTGCGCGGGCCGATAAAAAACATCACGCCCTTGAGCTGGAGGTGCTTCAGAAAGCCAGCACCATTACGGTTGTAAGCAAAACGATGGCCAGCGACTTCGACAAGATCCACCACCGCGCCTATAAGGTCATCACCAATGGATATGACCAGCAGGATATCGCGGCGGATTCAGTGGTGACCCCCGACATTAAGTTTTCCCTTGCCCACATCGGTACCCTCTCGGGCGCCCGTAACCCGTTGGCAATCTGGAAAGCCCTGCAGAACCTCCTGGTCAGCAATCCGGCCATGGCCGGGGATCTGGAGATAAAACTGGTCGGGAAGATTGACCATTCAGTGATCACATCCCTTGAAGAACACGGCCTTGCAAAGTTCGTCAGGAAGATAGATTACATGTCGCATGACAAGGTGGTCGTTTGCCAGCAGCAATCTCGGGTTTTATTGCTGATCATCAACAACACGCCGAACGCCGGGATGATCCTGACCGGTAAATTTTTCGAATACATGGCGGCCAAACGCCCGATCCTGTGCCTTGGCCCTGCAGACGGTGATGCCGCCCATATTCTGGGGGAGACAAGGGCCGGCTTGCTGGCGGGATTTGACGATATTGAAACGATGGAGAAGAATATTCTCCATTATTACCGGCTGTTTCAGACCAACCACCTTGATGTTGAGAGCCGGCAGATCGAAAAGTACTCCAGGAAAGAACTCACCCACGAATTATCGCAGGTATTGAATGAAATCAGCTTGAAAAAAGGCTGATACCGCTATTTAATCTCCGTTCCGAATTTTACCACCGCCTTTTTCTTCCATCTCCCCATTTTATAGTAAAAGTAATAGAGGATCATCCCGGTAAACCACCCTGCCGGGATCGACCACCAGATGCCATTCACCCCCAGGGCCGTTTTCTGCGACAGGAAGTAGGCCACCGGTATCCTGATGATCCACAGCGAGAAGAGGCTGATGAACATCGGTACCAGCGTATCGCCCGCCCCGCGAAGCACTCCGTTTATGACGAACATATAGGAAAACAGGATATAGAACGACCCTATGATACGCAGGTAATCGCCTCCCAGTTCTATCACGACAGGATCATTGGTGAACATGCGCATCAGCATCCTGCCAAAAACGACCGTGACCAGGGAGATAAACAGCGAAAAAATGGTGGTCATGATAAGCGTGGCACGCAACCCTGCCATTACCCTGTCAGGCCGGTTTGCCCCCATATTCTGCCCGACAAAGGTCGACAGGGCAACGGCAAAGCTCATGGCCGGCATGGCGGCAAAGCTGTCGATCCGGCCGGCTGCGCTGTAGGCTGCATTAGCATCAATACCGTGCTGGTTGACGATCCAGTAAAGCGCCACCATCCCGGCAGCGACAAATGTCTGCTGAAACCCGGTTGGCAAGCCGATCCTGATACTTTTCATAAAGATCTCGTGATCATATTTCAGATCTTTGAAGGAAAACTTCACAACCTTGTGGTATTTGTTCAGGTAATATATCTGGGATATGAAGGCACAGGCCTCAGAGATCACCGTTGCAATGGCGACACCGGCTACCCCCCAGTGAAAAACCGGAACAAAAATCAAATCCAGGATGATGTTCAGTCCGACCGAACCCATCAAAAAATAGAGGGGCGTTTTGGAATCGCCCAGCCCGCGGAGAATGGCACTTGTACCATTATAGCCAAAGAGGAAGACCAGTCCGGCCAGGAAGATGTTCAGGAATATCATGGCCTGGGGAACGATGACCGGATCTAGGTCGATCATTTGGAAGATATACCTGCTCAGCAGGATGCCGGCGGCACTGACGACCAGCGAGGTGAAAAACATAAAGATGTAGAGGGTGTTGATCGCCTTCTTGACGTTTTCAAGCTGTTTGGCACCGAAATACTGCGACACCACGATGGTAAACCCCATGGTCACCCCGATGATAAAGGAAACCAGCAGGAAGATGATGGGGGATGAAGTCCCCACTGCAGCCAGTGCCTCCTTGCCGATGTATTTCCCCACCACCACGCTGTCCACCACATTATACATCTGCTGGAAAACATTCCCGAGCAACATGGGAATGGCAAACTTCAGGATCAACCGTCCCTCATTGCCAACACTGAGATCTTTCATGCCGGCAAAGGTAGCCAGAATTCAGCTATCTTTCGTACCTTTGCAGCAACAACAGTTCGTTCTGTCGCAGGCAACGGCGTGACTTGTCACGTTGCGGCCTGAGGAAAGTCGGGACAATACAGAGCACCATGCTTCCTAACGGGAAGGATCCCGGGATACAAAGGCCCGGGAGACAGAAAGTGCCACAGAAAATGACTACCCTGCATTCATTCGTCACTCGTGGCCGGTGAAAGGCGGGGAAAAGGTGAAAATGCGGTGTAAGAGACCACGATCCGGGTGGGTGACCACCGGGGAGGGTAAACCTCATGGATTGAAAGACCAAGTATACCAGCTGTCAAGGGTTGCTCGCCCAATGCTGGAGGGTAGGTCGCTAAAGTCTGCCGGTGACGTCAGACTCAGATAAATGACAGAAGTATTGCCTTTTGAGGTTCAGGTTTCTGAACCCCGTCAGGGAATAAACAGAATCCCGCTTACAGAACTGTTGTTTTTTTTTCTTTAACCACCTGTTATGAAGATAGTTTCCATCGTAGGGGCACGCCCGCAATTCGTCAAGGCCGCGACTGTATCCAGGGTTTTGCGCCGCGATCCTGCCATCCGGGAGATCCTGCTCCACACCGGGCAACATTACGACGACAATATGTCCGAGATCTTCTTCCGCGAGCTGAATATCCCGGAACCCGATTACAACCTGGGGGTAGGTTCGGGCAGCCATGCCGAACAAACCGGCACGATGCTGAAGCGGATAGAAGAGATCCTGCTGAAGGAAAAACCTGACTGCACCCTTGTTTACGGCGATACCAACTCGACCCTTGCCGGCGCACTGACCTCGGCCAAACTGTATATACCTGTTGCCCATGTGGAGGCCGGGCTGCGCAGCTTCAACCGCGCCATGCCCGAGGAGATCAACCGCATCGTGACCGACCGCATCGCCGGCCTGCTGTTCGCTCCCACCCAAACCGCCGTCAGCCACCTCACGGATGAAGGGCTGGGCGATATCACCTTCTTTACGGGAGATGTCATGTACGACTCGGTTCTCTATTACAAAGACTGGCTTCTCAAAGATCCCGAAAAATACCGGACGCCGGGAATCCCCGGGAAGTACCTGCTGGCCACGATCCATCGTGCCGAGAATACCGATAATCCCGTCAACCTGAAAAATATTCTCACCGCTTTTTCAAAACTCGGCTGCCACATCGTGCTGCCTATCCATCCGCGGACCAGGAAAATCCTGCAGTCGCTGGTTGACCTGCCTGACAACATTCATATCATCGACCCCGTTGGATACCTCCAGATGCTCAAACTGACCCTGGATGCCACCCGGGTGCTCACCGATTCGGGAGGGCTGCAAAAAGAGGCCTATTTCCTCGAAAAACCATGCATCACCCTGCGCACTGAAACCGAATGGGTTGAAACCCTGCACGACCACTGGAATATCATTACCGGATCTGATCCCGAAATGATCTGGAAGGCTGTCAACAGTGAACTTCCCTCTGCCCCGATCCGGCCGGCATTCGGCAATGGAAAAGCTGCCGAATTGATCCTTCAGAAACTGCTCCTTTTTTAACTGCCGATTGTTAATAAAATCCTTGATTTTCCGGATGTTCTATTACCTTTCCGTAACGGAAAAATGCATACCTTTGTCTTATGGTTGAATTATTATAAATGATTGATTATGACAGATTTAGAAAAAGAAACGGCTAGCCAGAGTTATACTGCTGATAATATCCAGGTACTTGAAGGACTGGAGGCGGTCAGGAAACGTCCCGCCATGTATATCGGCGACATTAATGTAAAGGGACTCCACCACCTTGTTTACGAGGTTGTAGACAATTCCATTGACGAAGCCCTTGCAGGTTTTTGCAACAGGATCGAAGTGACGATCCTGGAAGATAACTCCGTACGGGTTGTTGACAACGGCCGTGGCATCCCGACAGACTTCCACGAAAAAGAAAAAAAATCGGCCCTTGAGGTGGTTATGACGGTTCTTCATGCCGGCGGCAAATTCGACAAAGACACCTATAAAGTTTCCGGAGGTTTGCATGGTGTAGGGGTTTCGGTGGTAAATGCATTATCTTCCCTGCTGAAGGTCGTGGTAATGCGCGGGGGGAAAATATTCCAGCAGGAGTATGCCTTCGGCAAGCCGCTGTATCCTGTAAAAATCGTTGGCGACACGGAACATAACGGAACGGACATAACCTTTAAATCCGACAATTCGATCTTTATCGTTGAAAAATTCGATTACGAAATTCTGAGTTCACGGCTGCGTGAACTGGCTTACCTGAACAAGGGCATTATGCTTACGCTTACCGATGAACGTGAAAAAGATGAAAACGGCAACTTTGTTACCGATACCTTTTTCTCAAAAGCGGGTCTCAGCGATTTCATCGATTACCTGGATGCCAACCGCGAGAAGCTGATCCCTGAACCTATCTGTATGGAGGGCGAGCGCAACAACATTCCCCTCGAGATTGCCATGCAGTACAACACCTCTTTTTCGGAGAACATCCACGCCTATGTCAACAACATCAACACGCATGAAGGCGGGACACACCTCGCGGGCTTCCGCAGGGCGCTTACCCGCACTCTCAAGGGATACGCAGAGAAAACCGGCATGTTGGCCAAACTGAAATTCGACATCAACGGCGACGATTTCCGTGAAGGGCTTACGGCCATCATTTCGGTGAAGGTCCAGGAACCCCAGTTCGAGGGGCAAACCAAGACCAAGCTGGGAAACAACGAAGTTATGGGAGTGGTCGACCAGCTGGCAAGCGAAATGCTGACCAACTACCTGGAAGAGCATCCCAAGGAGGCCAGGATAATTGTCAACAAAGTGATCCTGGCTGCCACCGCCCGGCATGCTGCCCGCAAGGCGAGAGAACTAGTACAGCGGAAAAATGTTTTATCCGGATCGGGTCTGCCCGGCAAATTATCCGACTGCTCGGAGAATGACCCTGCCCAATGTGAGATCTACCTGGTCGAGGGCGACTCGGCCGGTGGCACTGCCAAACAGGGACGCGACAGGCGGTTCCAGGCCATCCTCCCGTTGAGGGGTAAGATCCTCAACGTGGAAAAAGCAATGCAGTATAAAATTTTCGACAGCGAAGAAATCAAGAATATTTTCACAGCACTTGGCGTAACAATTGGCACAGAAGAGGACAGTAAAGCACTAAATCTCGAAAAATTACGTTATCATAAAATAGTGATCATGACCGATGCCGATGTCGACGGCAGCCATATCGCCACCCTAATCCTGACCTTCTTTTTCAGGTATATGAAAGAGTTGATCGAAAACGGGCATGTTTACATCGCAACACCACCCTTGTATCTGGTAAAAAGGGGCACCACCCAGCGTTATTGCTGGACTGACGAGGAGCGGATCAAGATCGTTGAGGAGTTAAGCAACGGAAAAGAAACAGGAGTTCATATACAGCGTTATAAAGGTCTGGGAGAGATGAATGCCGAACAGTTGTGGCTAACCACCATGAACCCCGAATTCCGCACCTTGAGACAGGTGATGATTGAAAGCGGAACCGAGGCCGACCGGATATTCTCCATGCTGATGGGCGATGATGTTCCCCCCAGAAGAGAGTTCATCGAAAAGAATGCAAAATACGCCAACATCGACGTCTGATGCTGGTTCGCTAAAATAATACAACATGACCCGAAAAAAGTACATTTATCTGATTGCCCTGGTCCTGCTACTGGCGATCGTCTCCTTCTTTATCTTCGGAAAAAACGATAAAGGTCAACAGATAACTGCAACGGTCAAAAAGGGCAGTTTCCCCATCGAGGTAACTACCACCGGGGAACTTGTTGCCAAGCGTTCCGAGAAAATCTATGGTCCCACCGAACTGAGACAGATCCAGATCTGGCAGGTTAAAATCCAGGATATCATCCCTGACGGAACGGTGGTTGACTCGGGACAGTATGTCGCCACACTCGACCGCACCGAGATCACCAACAAGATCAAGGATGAAGAGACAAACCTGGAGAAGCTGGAAAGCCAGATGACCAAAACCAGGCTTGACACCTCCCTCGACCTGCGGAGTTCGCGCGACGAGCTCATCAACCTTAAATACTCACTCGAGGAAAAGAAGATAACCCTGGAGCAGTCGAAATACGAACCGCCGGCAACGATCAGGCAGGTTGAGATAGACCTGGAAAAGTCGCAGCGAACCTTCGAACAGGCTGAAAAGAACTATAAGCTCCGCTACCAGAAGGCTGTGGCAAACATGCAGGAGGTAGCTGCCTCGTTCAACCAGGCACAACGCAAACACGAGCAGATGACCAATGTGCTGAAACAGTTTACCGTCCAGGCGCCCAAAGCAGGCATGGTCATCTACAAACGCAACTGGGATGGCAATAAAATGGGGATCGGGGCAACGATGAATGTATGGGAAAACATTGTCGCCGAACTTCCCGACCTCTCCGAGATGATATCAAAAACCTATATCAACGAGATCGATATCAGCAAAGTCAAGGTGGGTCAGAAGGTCCAGATCGGCATTGATGCCTTCCCCGAAAAAAAATTCACAGGCAAGGTCATCGAGGTGGCCAATATCGGCGAACAGCTCCAAAGCAGCAATGCCAAGGTGTATGAGGTGAGGATCGTTGTCAACGAGTTTGACTCCATCCTCCGCCCTGCCATGACAACAAAAAACAAGATCCTCACCAATGTCGTCGACAACGTGCTTTCGATCCCCATTGAAGCTATTTTCAACAATGATTCGGTAGCGTTTGTCTATAAAAAACGAGGCGGTTCCGTCACGCGTCAGCAGGTAATTGTTGGGCAGTCGAATGAAAATGAGATCATTATCAAAGCAGGTCTGAAATACGAGGATGAAGTTTTACTTGTCCCACCCGACAAAGCCGAAAAGCTGAGCCTTGATTTGCTGCCCAGGGATATTATTGCAAAATACAAGGTAAAACCGGCGCCACCGCAACAGCACAAACCATCGGCAAAGGATACCGGGAAAGCGATGGTAGCAGCCCCCGCCATCCTTAAAAAATAGTCTCCCATGCAATTTCCTGTATTTGTACATCTTTAATTACTGCTGGCATGCTGGAACGGTATAAATATATTTTCAACATCGCCCTGGAGGCGGTCTTCCTGAATAAATTCCGGTCTATCCTAACCGCCCTGGGCATCATCTTCGGGGTAGCGGCGGTCATTACCATGATGGCCATCGGCAACGGCGCCAAAAAGGAGATCCTGGACCAGATGAAACTGGTCGGGGTCAACAACATTCTCATAGTACCCAAAACCGATAAACAAAATAACAAATCCTCCAAAAGCAGCGATCAGAGTTCCCAGTCAACAGACAAAAGCTCTGAAAAATCCAAGGGGAAATTTTCGCCGGGGCTGAACCTTAAGGATGCAGCAGCCATTAAACTGATCATTCCTACGGTTTCGAAGGTAAGCCCGGAGGTTATTTTCGAAACCGATATAGTCAAGGATGGCGTTAAAACTTCTGCAAAATTCACAGGTGTCACTCCCGACTTCTTCCAGGTTTTCGCACTTGAACTCCAGGAGGGTGAGATGTTTAACGACGAACAGCTCAGGGAGGGAAAATCGGTCTGTATCATTGGACCGGTGCTGAAATCCAAATTCTTCCCCACGGGAAACGCTGTGGGCAATGATATTAAGTGCGGTTCCGTATGGCTTAAGATTATCGGGGTATTGAAAAAGCGGGAGGTCAGCCAGTCGAGCATCGACAACCTGGGCATTTCCGATTACAACAATTCGCTCTACGCCCCGGTACAGACCCTGTTACGTCGGTACAAGGACCGTTCCATCGTCACGGAGGCCTCCCTGCATGGCAACAATGTAACACAAGTCGACGAAGACTCCTATTTCTCCTCGGGGAACGAGAACTCCAGCACGGGAAAAGACCAGATCGACAAGGTCGTGGTCCAGGTGAAAGAAAGCAGTCAGATCGGGCCAACGGTAGAGGTACTGAAAAAGATGATGCTTCGCCGTCATGCCGGGGTGGATGATGTTGAAATCAAAGTCCCGGAGCTCCTGCTGAAGCAGGAACAACGTACAAAAGACATCTTCAACATCGTGCTGGGTGCCATTGCCAGCATCTCCCTGCTCGTAGGGGGGATCGGCATCATGAACATCATGCTGGCCTCGGTGATGGAGCGTATCAAGGAGATCGGCATCCGCCAGGCTATCGGTGCGACAAAGCGCGACATCGTGCTGCAGTTCCTCACCGAAGCCACCCTGCTCAGCATCAGCGGCGGACTGATCGGGATCGTTTTGGGGCTCGCCCTGTCGAAGCTGGTCATGGAACTTACCGATATCCTTACCATTGTTTCCCCGCTGTCGATATTTATCTCTTTCGGCGTATCGGCCTCCGTAGGGATCATTTTCGGGTATATGCCCTCGCAGCGGGCAGCGCGGCAGGATCCTGTCGAATCGCTCAGACACGAATAACTGAAATGCTTTAATCTATGAGATACCCTGGTTTTCTTTTCCTGTTGATCATGCCGTGCCTGGGGTTCAACGCCGCAGCGCAGGCGCCGGTCCGTAACCTGACCCTTGAGGAGGCGATAGAAATTGCCAAAAGCCAGTCACCCGACGCCCTGAACGCCAAACAAACCTTCAAGTCGAGTTATTGGGACTGGCGATCATACAAGGCCTCAAACCTCCCCGCGCTCGGACTTACCGCAACGGCGCCGAGCTTTAACCAAAGTATCATTTCACAAAGTGTCAATGGCGTTCAATCCTATGCCGCCTACCAGGTAATCAGCGCCAACGCCAACCTGGGGCTGACGCAGAAAATAGGCCTCACCGGCGGCACGATCTCCCTCAACTCAAACCTCAGTGGCGTTCACAACGCCAACAGCCCAAACCAGCTGCCCTATGTGAGTGTACCTATAAATGTACAGCTGAACCAGCCGCTGTTCACCTACAATCAGTTCAAATGGGACCGGAAGATCATGCCCCTGAAATACATCCAGGCAAAAAGGAAATATATCGAAGATATCGAACAGGTTGCGATCACCGCTTCCAACTATTTCTTCTCCCTGCTCCAGGCCCAGGTTGAAAAAAAGATTGCCGTGATCAACCTCTCCAATTACGACACCCTGTACCGCATCGCCAAAGGGCGCTACCAGCTTGGCAAAATTGCCGAAAACGAACTGCTGACCCTCGAATTAAGTTATCTCAAGGCCCAGGCGGCTGTTGAAAACGCCGACCTCGACCTCGACAATGCACAGTTCCGGTTTAAATCCTACCTGCGTTTGCAGGACAGCAGCCGTGTACTATTGCTTCCTCCCGGGAATATCGCCTTCTTTAAAATTGATCCCGCAAAAGCCATTGACCTGGCGAGATCAAATTCATCAAACTCCCTCGACTTCAAAAAACGGTTGCTTGATGCCGCCAGCGCCGTTAATTATGCTAAACTAAACGGCCGGTTTGATGCCAACCTGAGCGCCGTGGTCGGATTGACCCAACAGGGGTCGACGATCAGGGATGCCTACACCAACCCTTCCGATCAGCGGCAGTTTACACTCGGCGTTTCAATCCCAATCGTTGACTGGGGTGTTGCCCATGGAAAGATAAAAATGGCCCAGTCGCAGGAGGATATCGTGAAAAATTCAGTAGAACAGGATGCCATCGATTTCGAAAGAAATGTTTACCTGAAGGTCGTTCAGTTCAACATGCAGCAAAACCAGCTGAAAATTGCCGCCAAATCGGATACTGTTGCAAAAAAAAGCTATGAAGTCACCAAAGGGCGCTACCTGATCGGTAAAATAAACGACATCACCAACCTGAACCTTTCGCAGATAGACCAGGACAATGCCGAGAAAAATTATTATTATGCCCTGCAGACCTTCTGGACAAATTACTATGAAATCCGCAAGCTAACCCATTATGATTTCAGGAAAAATGTGGCGCTTCAATTCGACATGCAGATCATGAAATGAAACTGTTTTTTAAACCACTATTAAAAACAATTCCAAATAATGACTATCTTTGCATGCAAATATTAAACTAAAAAATTATAATTATGGCAGTATTAGTAGGTAAAAAAGCTCCATTATTTGAAGCTGAAGCCGTTATCAATGGCGGTGAATTTGTTGATAAATTTTCTTTAGCCCAGTATATTGGCAAGAAACATGTTGTTTTCTTTTTCTACCCGCTCGATTTCACCTTTGTTTGCCCCACGGAACTGATCGCATTCCAGGATAAGATTGCTGAGTTCGAATCAAGAAATGTAGCCGTTGTCGGCTGCTCTGTTGACTCCAAATTTTCCCATTGGGCATGGCTCAACACAGAACTCAAGAGTGGCGGGATCAAAGGTGTGAAATACCCTATCGTTTCTGACCTTTCCAAAACCATCTCGGCCAATTACGATGTTCTCGCAGGAGAATATGTTTATACCGAAGAGGGTATCATGGAATTTGAAGGCGGTCCAGTTGCTTTCCGCGGTCTCTTCCTGATCGACAAGCAGGGAATCGTTCGTCACCAGGTGGTCAATGACCTTCCGCTTGGCAGAAGTGTTGATGAAGCGTTGCGCATGGTGGATGCACTGCAGTTTTTTGAAGAAAACGGCGAAGTATGTCCCGCCAACTGGCACAAAGGCGATGCCGGCATGAAGGCCACCGCCGAAGGTGTTGCCGAATATCTTGGCAAACACTGAATGGTATAATGGATTAACGTCAAAGCCGGCCTGCCATGCAGACCGGCTTTTTCTTTTACCCCGGGTGCCACACTAAAATCCACGATTTCAGGTTCCCCGGGCTTATACCAACAGGCTCATTGCAGGAACATTTTTCAGCCGCGAAACCTTTGTATCGGCAATTTTTTGTAAGTTTGGCTATCCATGAAAAATTCCCGGGCAAACGGTATATCAACCCATGAAAGACAAGATCACACCCTCCCGAATATCCGTTTTCGTAATCATCTTCCTGATGACCTGCGTCACCGCCAACCTGAACTGGGGCAAAGACCACTGGAAAGAGATCATCCTTTCTGACGGCAAGGGATACTATGCCTACCTGCCGGCAATTTTCATCTACCACGACCTGAACCTGGGCTTTTTCGATAAAATTGAAAAGCAGGATTATTACAACAAATTCCTCTATTATGACTACCGGGCCAACGGGAACGGGAAGGTGATCGACAAATATTTTTGCGGAACCGCCCTCGCCGAACTGCCCTTTTTCCTCACGGCACATGCGCTTAGCCCTTTATCGGGCTACAGGCCCGACGGATATTCAAACCTTTATCATATCCTGATCAGCATAGCAGCCTTGTTTTACCTGCTTGCCGGCCTGGTTTTCCTCAATGCGGTGCTGGGCGGATATAACATCAGGGAATGGGAAAAATCGGTGGTTTTGTTTGCCGCCGTGTTCGGCACCAACCTTTTTTACTATACGGTTCGGGAACCCTCCATGTCGCACGTGTTTTCGTTTGCCTTTATCAGCATCTTCGTTTACTGCAGCAGGAAATTCTTTGCAACATTCAAAACAGGCTGGATCCCGGTCCTGGGACTGGTGCTGGGTGTCATTTTCCTGATACGGCCCGTCAACGCCCTGGCCCTCTTTTTCCTGCCCTTCGCAGCGGGATCGGCAGCCACCTTGCGGAAGGGCTTGACAACTGCCCTCGGCCGCCCCCTGCCGTTGATTGCCGGGATCCTGATCTTTCTCGGAACAGCCTCGGTTCAATTCATGATCTATAAGATCTCAACCGGGAAGTTCCTGATAGACTCCTATGGCGACGAAGGATTTAATTTTCTCCATCCGCATATTGCCGATATTCTGTTCAGCTATAAAAAGGGTTTGTTTTTGTACACCCCCCTCTACCTTCTCAGCCTTACGGGGTTGTATTCCCTGTGGAAATCCTCCAGATTCAGTGTATATGCCTGGTCAGGCTTCTTTATCCTGATCACCTATGTATTCTCCTCCTGGTGGAACTGGTATTACGGGGGCAGTTTTTCATCAAGGGTTTATGTGGAATTCATACCGGTTTTTATGATCCTGCTGGCTATCGCCCTGCATGATACTGCAGGGAAGTTCAGAAAAGGTATCCTCGTCGCGCTTGTCGTCCTGTTGACAATCCTCTGCCAGATCCAGACATACCAGTACCGATACTACCAGATCCACTGGTCGGAGATGACCAAAGAAAAGTACTGGGAGGTATTCCTGCGGATTGATAAACTGATAAAATAGCCCCTGCTTCGGTTGTCTACCTGTTTGAAACCCGGGATTTGCAAGAAACCACCCGGCGGTAACAACCAGCAAAAGCACCTCCGACGTTAACGCTTATTAAACCCTGATTTAACGCTATACACCGGAAAGTCAATAAATTCACATTTCACGTTTCATATTTCACATTTTTGCCCACAGGTGAAATGTGATATCTGATATCCGAAATTCCGCTCCCTCTGGAAATTCCGCCTGATCCGAGAATGTTAACCACCTCCTTTGAACTGTTAAAGATGCCCTGACGAACCTTAATGACATCCTGAGTCACCATATACGGCAAAGTGTATTTCATGCCCATGATCCAGGGCAGTGGTGTCAAACAGGCATTTTAACCCTGCGGTCGCATCCAGATCCTGCTTGTGGAGATCGGAACCCACCACGGCAAACCAGTTGTCCCAGATGATGATATCGGCAGGTTTCCGACCGGCAAGGTTAATCCTGGTCAAATCAACTCTCCTGCTCTTATCAAACCAATCCACATCCAGGGCTTCACAGATAAAGGGATGGCCGCACACAAGCCTGTACCCGGCCAAGGCAGTTGTGTTGACGATTCGGGCCGTGGCCAGGGCGACCTGCTGATCCTTTGCAAGCATCATGTCCCTCTTCCGGTTTATGGCGGCTGGACCCGCTGTAAAGGGGAATATTACAACAGCGCCTAAAATAACACTCTTCAAAATGATCCTGAACTTCCTGCTTCTTCCTGAAAAAACATCTTCGGTCAAAAGGTTATAACCATGCAGTGCAACAATGGCGATCAGCGGAATGACCCCGATCAAAACCCGCTTCAGTCCCATGGAATTAAAAATGCCGAAATACCAGAACAAGGTGTGGGCAACGAAAAAACAGCTGAAACCCAGGAGTACCAGCAGATGTAGCTCCGCCCTGATCCTGCTCCTGAATGCGCTGATGATCAAACCTGAAAATCCAACCAGAAACAGGAAATAGACCGGGAATCCCACCACATAAAACATCTGCCGGGCAAAATGGAGAAGGTCGCCGCTTCCGTAGGGACTGTTCATCGAAGCATAAGGTATCCTGGTGAATACCCAAAGGATATCATGATGAACAAAATACCCGGCCATGGAATAGAGTACGGAGCCAAAAAGCAGGAATGGGGCGATTTTCCATTGCTTTATAAATAAAAAATAAAAGCTGAACACCCCGATCATCACCAAACCCTCCGACCTGACAAATGGCAAAAAGGAGATGATGATGGCGGCGGCGGCATACTTGTGCTTTACCGCCAGGAAGAGACCGGCCGCGACGAACAGGGCAAACAACGGCTCGGTGAGCCCAGAAAAGGTTAAAATATAGTAAAGCGGCGTAAAGATCATCAGCAGAGCCCCGACAGAGGGATTTTTTATTGGCATGGCCTCTGCCGACTTAAAGGTCAGTGTTATGGTAAGCAGGGAGGTCAGGGCATTGAACACCTTGATGCCTGTAAATCCAAAATGGGCAAAGGGGAATGCCAGCAAGACAAATACAGGTTTCCCCCACATGTCGAAAAAAAGCTCAGGATGTACCGGGGCATATTTTGCGAACAGGAAGTGCAGCACACTGTCGCCTGCATCGCCTGTCCCGTCGAGGAAGACTATCGTCAGCGCGGCAATAGCCGTGTAGCAAATCAAAATCAGGGATAATGACTTTTTCATGAATAAGGGCAACTTATCGAACTCAAATTTCTGAAATATCACAACTTACTGATCATTTCACCCTGGTCAGCCTGGTGCCGGTAATCCCGGATGAGAAAATAATATCGCAACTCCTGTTTGTCACCCCGGCAGAATCGGCTGTAAAGATATATTCATACTGATCCTGTGCGGTCAGTCCGTTCCTGTCGACCGGTAAAAGCCAGGAAAGGTTCCAGGTTTCCCTGTAAAAGTTAATGGTTGGTTCAAACAGCCAGTTTATGCCAAGCTTGACATTCCGCTGGCTTCCCGCCGCTGCCTGGTGATCCCGGATCAGTGCGAGGACGGCATTTTTCGTCTCCCGGTCGTAATACCATTCGGCACAGGCGTAAAGATTCGTGTTGCGGTAAAAATTTCCTGCCGACAACAGGGAAAGGGTAATAACAAACGAATAGATCAATGGCCGGAATCTGAATTTCATCAGGTAGTCCATCAGAAATCCGAAATTCAGCAGCAACAGGGGAACGAGGAACAGGGAAAACCGGCCTACCAGGTAATCGGTTTTCAGCAGGTAATGCTGAACGACTGTTTCGACAGCGATGAGCAGGAAAACAAGGTTTACGGCCACCATCGACCGGTTCCGCAGGAAAAAATCCCTCTTTACCAAAACCAGGTTTGCGAGGATCAGCACAAACGGAACCAGCATAATGGCCGAAAGCACCATTTGGATCAGCAGGATTCCCGCCGGATTTAACGGCATATTGTTAAACAGGTGATAAATCACCGACATTCCCGTGTCGTGCATGAAACCATGCTTGCCGCCAAAATCAAATGAATTGAACTTAACTGCCTTTCTTACAGGTTCATAAAGGACTAACAGGAAAATGAACAAAAATATAATGTTAACCTTGTTCAATTGATATAGCCTGATCTTCTCCCTTATTGTGGTCCGGCCTTCTGCCAGGATAATAAAATTAAAGACAGCCAACGCAGCCACATAAAAAGTAAGCAAGGTGAAATTACTGAAGATCGCCATCAGCGCCCCGATGTTAAAAAGGATGAGGTTCCACGTTCTCTTTTCTTCCAATGACTTTATCAGGGAATATAAACTCAGGGTCATAAACCCGATCGACAGTCCATAACCCCTGGCTAACCCGAAGAAGTCAATCAAAGCCGTATTGGTCGCCATCAGGATAAAAATGCAAAAGCCAACTACCGGGTTGACTTTGCGCAGGAGCAGGTAGGCGTAAACGAAGAAGACCACCAGCAACAGCAGGTTTGGTAGCCGCAAGGCCAGTGCGGAATTTCCAAAGACCATTTCGGAATATTTCATGCACAGGGTGTTTAAAATATGGTTGTTGGTGTAAGCATCCTTGTTTGAAACAAGGTCCATAAAACCATGGGAAACATACCTGAGATAGGAAAAACTCTCATCATGCGTGAAAGAGGAAACGGTTGCCTTGGCTGCGATATAGGCAAAGATCACAAGACTGGCCAATATATATAAAACCGGGATGATTCTGTTTTTTCTCACAAGATCCATATTACATTAATGATTGATCCTTATTCTGATAGCCGAAAAGCGAAAATCCTTTCAACAAAATAAATCATTTTCGCCCGGTATCACGGGCCGGAATATCCTGATTCCACTTTTTTTCAATAACCGGTTTGATGTTAAGAAATGTATCCCAGTATTTTTGCCTGTTCATTTCCGACCAGTGGATCATATAATACCGGTACTGAATGGTTTGCACCTGGTTTACCATGATGGAAAGGGCTATCAGGCCGGAGACCAGCATCCTGATTTTTTTACGGACGGCCCAGTTAACCAGCCCGGCCAGTAAAATTCCAAAAAAGGGCAGATACTCCACCATGACCCTTGCCGAAAAACTACCCCCATAATACCACATCCACCAGCAGGAGAGCGAATAAACTACCAACATCAGAAAAAAGAGGATAGCGAAAAATTCAAACTTTCGGGTATACGCCGGGATCAGCCCTAACAATGCAATAAGGCAAAGCGGTGTATAGATGAAAAATCCCTTTTTATAGCTGAATAAAAAATCCATGACATGCGGATGAAGAAAATCAAAACCCTCACTGCCGTATGAATAAACAAAAAAATCGCCGGTTTGAAACTTATAGACGATCAGATGGATGGACACAATGGCTAAAAAGCACAAAACGGACAGAAAAACAAGCAACCTGCCTTCCTTTAAATTCCGGATCCCCCTTATAAAAGCCCCCGGTGTTCCTGCCAAAAACGGCACCGAAAAAACTACTAGGCCGTTAACCGGCCTGATGAGGATGATCAACCCGAGTGCAATGGATGCAAAGACAAGATTTACAAGGTTCAGTGTATTGAAATACCGGCGGAGCTGGTATATGAAAACCGAAACCATTGAAAAGGAGTAGACATGGCTCATGGCGACCTCCCCTATTGAATAATAAAACAGGTTGGTCCCGAACAGAAGTGCCATCAGGGTTAATACGATCGTTCCAGGCCTGAAGCTGTATAGTCTGAGAGTTTTTTGAAAAAAGTACAGTCCCAGTGCCAAATAAAAAAGGGCGGCAATAGTCAGAAAAACAACATAAAGCCGGGAATAGCCATCGGCCGGCGATTGTGTGATGCCGGCGCCCAGGTGAGCCGTTAAAAAAAATGGCGCCAGGAGGATCGATTCACCGATAAAATATTTGTCGATCACCTTTCCCCCATGATTCGACCTGTAATCATAAAAGAGGCTTTTATCATAGGATTTGTTCACTTCAGTCTCCTGAAAAAAACCAAAATTAAGGTCATGGTAAATGAAGACAGCAGGCAGATAGGCATAGTATCCCTTCCCGTCCGACTGGATTACCCGCTCCCACTGGCCATGGCTCCAGTTTATCCTGGCGGTGTAGCACAGCATTACAAGGAAAATCCAAAAAACAATATATTTCTCAATTTTACTGATCATTCGGATAGGTGCCGGATAATTAACTGGAACCTGTGTTCCAATAAAAAAAATCAAAAACGAATTTCAGGATGCAACAAATACCACAAATTTAACAACCCTGTCGTGATCATGTGTTTCAAATTCCCTCAATATCTTCAGGCTGCCCATATTCTTCAAGCGTTCAAGCGTGACACCATTTTCAACGACAGAGAACCAGTCGTCCCAGATAACAAGCGCCCCCTTCGGAGGAACCTCTCCCGATAACCTTAACAGGTCCCTGTGACACGAATCATTAAAATGATCGAGATGGAGAGCCAGGCTGAAATAGGCATGAGAATAATAAAACAGTTTGCCATTGAAATTGCCCGTGGTACTTTTCAACCAGGGCACCACCTCCCTTTCGATCAACTCATTGTCAGGAAGTCTGAACATATCCTGGTTAAAAACAACCCCCTTTTCACGATGCGTGAAGGGATAAACCGAGACAACCACCAGGATAATCACGATCAGCGCCCGCCTTCCGCTTTTTCCCAAACCAGAGCTGACAGTACCAATGCCCGCAAGTGCGATCAGTGCAATTACCGGAACCAGCGGGATCAATACCCGCGGCAGACCCATCGAATTGAATATTCCAAGCCACCAGAAAAGGCTGTGGGCGATAAATACCGCCATGAACAGACCGCCAAAGAGCCAGAGACCTCCATCACCCTCCCTTTTCGGCCTGCCTGGCAGAAGGCGTATGAAAAGGGCAGCAAGCCCGATGACAAGCAAGACAAAGACCGGCTTTTCAATCACATAATTCAACCGGTGGACAAAATCAAATAATTTTCCGCTTCCATAAGGGCTACCCAGGTTCCGGTATGGGATTTTGGTAAATACCCAGAAAAAATCCCTGTAATAGAAAAAGCCAGCCAGGCTGTAAACCAGGTGACCGGTAAGCAGCAGCGGCAGCAGGACAAATCTCCTCCTGAATACCAGGAACAACCCGAAAACGCCCAGTACAATGAGTCCTTCTGATCGCACAAAGGGCAGGAAAGAGACCACGATCACGGCAGCCAGGTACCTGGATTTTATTGCTAGGTAAACAGAGATTATCAGGACCAGCCCAAACAGGTATTCCGTCAGCCCTGAAAAGGCAAGCTTCAGAAAAAGTGGACAGGATAAAATCAGCACAAACACCAGCCATGCATACTTCAGGTGAAGTGCCCTGGCAGTCAGGAAGGTAAAATGGGTAATCAACGCCACCATGAGGCAATTGAACAGGATGATGCCCTTAAAGCCAAACTGCGAAAACGGTGCGCTTGCCAGCACAAAAACCGGTTTAGCCCAGTGATGCAGGAAAAACTCAGGATGTGAAAAGGATCCTTTTGAATAGAGAAAGTGAAGGATACTGTCGCCCGAATCGCCGGTTGTGTTCACGGAGAGGCCAACAGAGCCGAGAAGTAAAAACAGGATCACTGTAACGGCTACCTCCGGGGATATTTTTTTCAAGGTGTTGTTTTCCACTCAGGCCGGATATTTGGTTTGTCCACTCCCCTGACTCTCCCGATAACGTTTTGTCATGCTACCCCTGTGACGGACTAGGAAATATCGGATTTTTTTGCCTCATTCCAGTGAACATCCATTTCGGCAAGGGTCAGTTCGTGTAACGGCCGGTTTTCTTCCCGCACCTTGTCTTCCAGATGCTTGAACCGTTTGATAAACTTCCTGTTGGTATGTTCCAGGGCATCTTCAGGATTCACCCCGATAAACCGGGCATAGTTGACGATGGCAAAGATCAGGTCACCGAGCTCATCTTCTCTTCGCTTATGGTCAGAATTGTTTTCAACGACCTCCCTGAGTTCATTCAGCTCCTCCATAACCTTTTCCCATACCTGTTCCGGCCTTTCCCAGTCGAAACCAACACCGCTGGCCTTTTCCTGGATCCGGTAGGCCTTTACCATCGCTGGCAGTCCCGCGGGGACACCTGAAAGGACTGATTTATTGCCCTTCTCCAGCAACTTTATCCGTTCCCAGTTATCATGTACCTCTTTGGCGTCTTTTACCTGAACATCCCCGAAAATATGGGGATGGCGGTTAATCAGCTTGGCAATGATGCTGTCGAGCACATCTTTAATATCGAAGGCATTGGTTTCGGATGCGATCCTGGAATAAAATACCAGATGAAGCATCAGGTCGCCCAGCTCCTTTTTTACCGAATCCATATCATTCTGGAGGATCGATTCTGACAATTCATAGGTCTCCTCGATGGTAAGATACCGGAGCGATTCTATGGTCTGCTTCTTATCCCACGGGCACTTGGTCCTGAGCTCATCCATGATCTCAAGAAGCTTTCTGAATGAGGCAATTTTCTCTTCCATCAATAATATTTTACGCAAAAGTAAGCATTTCACGTTTGCAGCGTTATTAATAGTCTGAATTGTGGATAAAAGTACCTGCAAGTGCGTAAATCATGATAAATTTGCCGCCCGGACCCATGTTAACAGAATATTACGTATAAATTTGAAACACAAGTCATTTCGGATTCTCGTTTTCCTTACGCTGCTGGGGTTCATGTTTCCGAGACATGGGTTTCCGCAGTTTGAACACAAACTCTTTTCCTCAAACCTGGTTATTGAGGGAAAACTTCATTATGGATTCCTGTATGCACAGCACACGGAACTGGATATTTTCAACGCCCATTTTCCTGCTTATGAAATCATTATCCAGCAGCTCACCTATGGGAAATATCAGTGGGAACGAACCTACGCGTATCCGCTGATCGGCTTCTCCTTCTTTTATTCCGGTTATGGGAACAACCCCGCCCTGGGCAAGATTTATGCCGTGATGCCCTTTATTAATTTCCCGTTGTACCAGCACAAGAATTTCTCTGCCGGGTTTCGTCTGGCCCTCGGATTGGGCTATGTCTCGAAACCCTTTGACCGCCTGACTAATTATAAAAACCTGGCGATCGGATCCCATGTAAACGCAGCTGCCAATATGATGTTTGAAGCCCGTTACCGGATCAACTATTACCTGACGGTCACCTCGGGGATCAGTCTGCAGCACTTCTCGAATGGTTCTCTCAAACTGCCGAATTTCGGGCTGAACGCCCCCCTCCTCAATGTTGGCGTCGCCTATCGTCCATTTAAGGAAAACAGGGACATCCACGACCGGTATTACGCCCCGACGGCACCTTATGAAGCTATTATCCGACATTCCATTGAATTCAACATCGGAGGACTCCTTGGCTACAAGAACATGCAGGCGGTATTCGGCCAGAATTTCATAGTTTACCATCTCTTCGAAAACACTTTTGTGAGGATCAGCCAGAAAAGCAAAGCAGGACTGGGGCTTGATGTTTCATATGATCCCTCACAGATAAAAATCCTTGAGAGACATGACATCCCGGTGCCAAACAAGATGAGTATTATCCGCCCGGGGATTAACGGGGCCTACCAGCTGGTATTATCCCAGGTCGGGTTTATCTTCAACCTCGGCTATTACCTGGCGGGTAAAGAAAAAAGCAATGGACCGCTTTACGAAAAGTTATCCCTTCAATATAATTTCTCGAAAGACATTTTTGCCATGGTCATGCTCAAGGTGCACTGGGGCAGGGCCGATTATATCGGATGGGGGTTGGGTTACAAATTTGACAAGAAATATGGAAAAAGGACAGTTCGGTAGGTTGCCCGTCACAGGGTGGCTGATCCTGCTGATGTTGCCAATCGCAGGTATCATCTTCACGGGATGTGCCAAAAACGGCGGCGTCTGCTTCTCCACGAATGGTGCCATCGTGCAGGAGGTAAGGAACATCCCTGCCTTTACCAGGGTCGATATCCAGAACAATGTCGATTTGGTTCTGTCGACCGACACCGGCATGCGGGTCAGGGTTGAAGCAGGGCAGAATATTATCGGCGGGATCACCACGATCGTCGACGGCGGGACCCTGGTGATCCGGAATAACAACAAGTGTAACTGGATGCGCGACTACAGCAAACAGATCAAGGTCTACATTGCGACCAATAAAATCTGGAAAATAATGTATAATGGCTCCGGAAACATCAGCTCCACCGGGACCCTGAAACAGGATTCAATCAATGTGGAGGTCTGGGGCGGATGTGGCACCATCGACCTGAACCTGGATGTAAGGCTGGGCATCTTCAGCCTGAATATGGGAACTGTCGATTTCCGACTACACGGCTCAGCCGGGATCACCTCCGTTTTCTCGGGCGATTACGGCCTGTATGATGCCAGGGATCTGAAAACCTACTATACCTATATTACTAATAAAGGTACCAACGATTGTTACGTCCAGGCTATGATCGACCTTGAAGCCACCATCGCATCCATTGGCAACATCTATTATGCCGGGAATCCCCAGTCGTTTAAAATAAAGATAACAGGAACGGGGAAACTGCTCCCTCTGTAAGGTTAATAAGCCCTGGCAAAGAGAACACGCTGCGTGGAGGGCTTCCCTGAATAGACGCACTTGCCCTCCTCTTTTGCATTGTCAAGTGGAATTACCCGGATCGTGGCTTTGGTCTCCTCCTTGATCCTGCCTTCGGTTTCGGCAGTACCATCCCAATGGGCCGAGAGAAAGCCGCCCTTTTCGTCGAGAACTTTTTTAAATTCCTCCCAGCTGTCAACCCTGAAGGTATTGTTCTCCCTGAAAGCAAAAGCCCGGTCGTACAAATTTTTCTGGATCTGGTCGAGCAGGTGAATGACCTTATTCTCAATATCGCGAAGCTGCAGGCTCTCCTTTTCCAGGGTATCCCTGCGGGCAATTTCAACAGTTCCCTGTTCAATGTCGCGGGGGCCGATGGTCAGCCTGACGGGTACCCCTTTAAATTCATATTCTGTAAATTTCCAGCCTGGCTTGTGGGTATCACGGTCATCATATTTTACCGAGATCCCCTTTTCTTCCAGTGCCTTTTTGATCGGCAATACGACAGCCGAAATCTGTTCAAGCTGTTCGGCAGTTTTAAATACGGGGACAATCGCCACCTGGATGGGGGCGAGTTTGGGCGGCAATACCAGGCCGTGATCGTCGGAATGGGACATGATCAAAGCACCCATCAGACGGGTGGAAACCCCCCATGAGGTTGCCCACACATAGTCGAGCTGATTCTCCCGGTTCAGATATTTCACATCAAATGCCTTGGCAAAATTCTGGCCGAGAAAATGGGAAGTGCCTGCCTGCAGGGCTTTCCCATCCTGCATCAACGCTTCAATAGCATAGGTTTCAATAGCCCCTGCGAATCTTTCGGCAGGTGATTTTGTTCCCCTGATCACCGGGATTGCCATCCAGTTTTCCGCAAAATCAGCATACACATTCAACATGGTCTCCGATTCGGCAATCGCCTCCTGCATGGTGGCATGGGCGGTATGCCCCTCCTGCCACAGAAACTCGGTGGTTCGTAAAAAAAGACGGGTCCTCATCTCCCACCGGACAACATTGGCCCACTGGTTTATCAATATCGGCAGATCGCGGTACGATTTGATCCAGTTCTTATAGGTATCCCAGATGATCGTTTCAGAGGTAGGCCTGACAATCAGCTCCTCCTCCAGTTTTGCATCTTCATCCACGACAATCCCCTTGCCATCGGGGGAATTCTTTAACCGGTAATGGGTAACTACGGCACATTCTTTGGCAAATCCCTCCACATGGCTCGCCTCTTTGCTGAAAAACGATTTGGGAATGAAGATCGGAAAGTAGGCATTCTGGTGGCCTGTATCCTTGAATTTCTTATCAAGTACCGCCTGGATTCGTTCCCAAATAGCATAGCCATAAGGCTTTATGACCATACATCCACGTACGGCTGAATTCTCAGCCAAATCTGCCTTAATAACCAGGTCGTTGTACCATTGAGAATAATTTTCTTCGCGGGTAGGAAAATCTTTCGCCATTTTATCGTTTTGGTATAATATTTGTTATTTTTCACTTATGAAATCGAGACAAAAATACGAAAATTATCCCGATCAAATGACGCAACAGACTTTCCGGATTTTTAAAATGAATGCCTTATGAAAAAATCAGCCTTAATTATCGCGATCATCAGCCTAATGACCGTTGCCTGCACCACCCAGAAACTGGCAACCTCCTCGGGCACCGATGATGTTTACGGATCCTCGGGCAGAGGTACGCAAACAGTTTCAAAAACCACCAAACCCCAATCCACCGGTGAGCAGGTCATTACATCACCTGACAATTCAAAATCACAAAAACCTGTCTCATCCTCTTTTGCGGATGATTACAATGATTACTCCTATGCCGGCAGGATCAACCGATTCAACAGCAAGGACACTACCAAAGGCTATTTTGACGACACCTACAGCAGCAATTCCGCTGTCTCAAACAGCGGAGATGCCAGCCCGAATGTAAGCCTTTACCTGGGCGTTGGCGCAGGTTACTCAGGATTTGGCTATTCCTATTCTCCCTGGGGCTTTAACTACGGCTGGGACTATCCCTATTCGCCATGGAGCTGGAGCTTTGGCTGGGGATATCCCTATTATGGTTACAATTCCTGGTATAACCCCTGCTGTTATAGCTGCGGGTACGGGTACGGGTATGGGTACAACGACTGGTATGGGGGTAGTTACAACAAATACAACAGCGTTTACTATGGCCGCCGCACCTCCCTTTCCCGCACCGACGGAGGCAGGGGCAGGGTAACCCCGGGAGGTTCCGCGATTCCCTCAGGGACAGCCGCTCAAACCAGAGCAACACGGGTAGCGCCCGGTACGCGCAACACCGGTGCATCTTCATCAGCAATAGCTCCCGCTAACCAACAAAGATACCGCTATTCCAAACCCTCTACAACCAGGGAGACCGTAAACCAGAGAAATACCGGTAACACCCGGGTTCAATCTTCAAACCAAAGCCCGCGCCAGCAGCCCGCGCCACGTTACAGCCGGCCTGAAGTCACCACCCAGGCCCAGCGTACAGGCGCAGCCCAGAGTTACTCATCACCTGCCTACAGGCAGCCGAAATCAAGCCAGGAATACCTGGCCCCGAGAACCCAGGCTGCAGCGGCAGGAAGAAATTCCGGTCAGAATAACGGCGCCAGGGTTGGCAACGACAACTCCCGTCAATATGCATCCCCCGCAACCAGAACTTACTCCCAGCCAACAAGGTCAGGTCCGGCTGGAAATTCAGGGTCAACCTTTTCTGCACCATCCCGTTCGGGCAGCAGCGGATCCAATTCAGCGCCTGCAAGGTCCGGCGGCAACAGCGACAGCAGATCATCCGGCAGTGGCAGTGGCAGTGGCAGCGGAGGCAGACACAGATAAAACGTTTCCAGAACTATAAAAACAAACTATATGAAAAACTCATTTGTCATCGTGTTGCTGATATTCCTGTCAGCAACCCTGACCAACGCCCAGACACCCGAAGACGCACTTCGCTATTCCAGTGTCCTTTTTAGCGGGACAGCCCGGTTCAACGGGCTTAGCGGTGCTTTTGGAGCTGTTGGTGCCGACTTTTCAACCCTTGCCACAAACCCTGCCGGCATAGGACTTTATACCGCCTCCGAGATGACCTTTACCCTTGCCCCTACCGTGGGCAGTTCCGCATCGGCCTACAACGGCATGTCTGCTACCGACAACCGCGTAAACCTTGGCGTAGGAAATTTCGGTGCCATTTTCAGCCTCAGCCCTTATAAAAAAAACAAGGACAACGCTGTAAGAGCAATCAACATCGGAATTGGATTTAACAGGCAGAACGATTTCAACAACAACGTCACCATCCATGGCGTTAACAACCAGAACTCCCTGATGCAGAGCTATGTGAATACTCTCAATGCAAACAAAACCCCCGAGGGTTCGGTCATGGACAACTACCCCTTTGACATTGGCCTGGCCCAGGCAGCATACCTGATCGGGTATGATCCTGATACAAAATCCTATTTTTGTGATGCACCTAACGGAGGCGTGATCCAGGACAAAACCATCCAGACTAATGGTTCGATGAATGAATTTGACCTCTCTGCCGGGGCAAATATTATGGACAAACTCTACATCGGGATGACCGTAGGCATTCCCACCATAAATTACTACGAGCACAGTGTTTATACAGAGACCCGGGCTGATGACAGAATCACAAATTTCCAGTCGCTCACCTACCGATCTGACCTGCATACCAATGGTACCGGCGTGAATTTCAAATTCGGCATGATCTACAAGCCAGCCGCCTGGGTTCGCTTTGGCGCCAGCATCCACACCCCCACATGGTATCCGAACATGCGCGACCAATGGGCGACCAGCATGCAATCAAGGTTCTCCGACAGCACAAGCTGGAGCGCTCTCTATTATTCACCAGCAGGCACTTACAATTATCAGCTCACCACCCCGTTCCGGGCCATGGGGAGTATTGCCTTCATCATCGGCCATTATGGGCTCGTCAGTGCAGATTATGAGTATCTGAATTATGCCCAGGCAAGGTTTAATTCTGCCGGCGACAGCTATTCCGATGTCAACAGCCAGATCAGAACCAGCTACCAGTCAGCGGGGAATATCCGTGTGGGAACTGAATGGCGTGTGGCTGATTTCAGGATCAGGGGAGGCTTTGCATACTTCAGCAATCCATACCAGTTAAAGACCAACAATAGTGAGCGTTACCAGGTTTCGGGTGGTTTGGGTTACCGCGAAAAACACTTTTTTGCCGACCTGTCGTACGTATGGACTACCATGAACCAGAACTATTACCTGTATGATGCAACCATGGTCAACCCCGCCGCCATTACCTACCATACCAACTCCCTGCTGGCCACGATCGGCTTCAGGTTTTAGGAACCATTTTTTTAACCCTGTTCAAGCCAGCCTTAGCCTTTTGACTAAGGCTGGCTTTGTATTCAGGGGTATTGATGGATAAACAAACACGATAAGCGCTGTCGGCCTTTGCCCATGCCCCCGTGTTTTCATAGAGCAAACCCATCTGACAGGCGGCGCTAGCGGCAAAATAGTAGGGTTCGGAACGGCCGCGCTGAATTGCTTTCCCATAATATTCAAGGGCTTTCGGATAGTTCCCTGTTTCATGATAGATCCGGCCCATACGGTAATTATATTCTACCAGATCGCGTTTTGACCTTACCGAGGTTTTCAGGCTGTTATTCAGCAGTTCATCCAGCGCCTGGTTGTAATATCCTCCGTCAAACAATAACCGGGCCCGGAGCAAAACAGCATTTGGCAGCATGTTCCCTGTCGCTTCGGCAGATGCCTGCTTGTCCTCATCCACCACGGCAACCCCTTTTGTTTGAAGCAGTTTCATATTTTGATGATACCTGGCCGTATCCCCGCGAAGCAGGGCAATCCAGGCCAATTTCTGGCAGGCCGAACGCAAATAGTTCTGCCCCTTGAAATTCGAGGTAAACTTTTCAAAATATAGCGATGCCGAATAGTCGAGCTTGTTCAGCCGGGTCATTCCCTCCAGGAAGTCAAGGTAGAAAAAAGGGTATCGGTGCGTGAGAACCGACCTCTCCTGCAGTTGAGCAAGGGCATCGTCGTTGTGGCCGGTTTTCATCAGGATGGAGGCTGAGGCAAAGATCAGCAGCGGGCTTTCCAATGGCTGGCGATTCCCCTTCTGACCTGTTAACAGGGCGAGTACCGGCAGCGCCTCCTTTTTGTTTTTTTGCAGGTTTGCCGTAAGGAAAGCCAGGTAAAACAGGGCTTCCGGTTTATACAGGAGGGTGATCTTATCTGATCCGGCATATTCAGCCACCTGGCGGATTTCCGTTAACCCGGCATCCACCGAGCCCTCCACCCCCATCAGGTTTGCAATCCATTTGTAACTGTCGGGAATAATACCCGCCATGACATGTACCACCCCCAAACCAATCTTATTGATCTGAAAGGACGGGTATTTTGTCTCATTCATACTGAAGAGCAGGTGGGCTTTTCGGATTTCAAAAGCGGCAGCGGCATAATCTCCGAATTTAAGCCGGGCAAATGCCCACTGAAGATGGACCTCGGCCAGGCAAAAGTCATGCCAGGGGGAATCCTGGCTGCCCTTTTCCAGCCGCTCAATCCTCTCTGATTTTTTGCCTTTCAACAGGTTGTAATCACCGGTATTTTCCCCGATAAAGAGGGTTAAAAAATCGATATAATTTTCAAAACAAAGCGGGAGGAGGTTGGCCGGGTCCGATTTTTTTTCAATTTCGATCAGCCGGTTCGCCTCGGCAAACTGAAGTGACAGTACCGCCTGGTATGTGCGCTGGTTGTTTTCGTCAAAATTATATTGCGCCAGCAGCGCCGGGGAAAAAATCAGAAAGGCGCCTGCGACCAGAAAAATCCTGATCATAAGCGCCTTTTCAAGTATACCATAGCGGGTCATTAATTCACCGCATCCACAATTCCACTGTCGACCAGGATCCGGCCACAATATTCGCAAACGATAATTTTTTTATGCATCCTGATGTCAAGCTGATGCTGGGGCGGGATCTTATTAAAGCATCCGCCGCAGGCATCGCGTTCAATCTGAACAACTGCAAGGCCATTCCTGGCAATCTTGCGGATCCTAGTATAGGCCATCAGCAAACGGTCTTCAATGAACTGCCTGTTATCCTCAGAATTTTTAATCAGGTCGCTCTCCTCTTTTTCGGTTTCCGCGATGATATCTTCGAGTTCGTTGCGTTTTATTTCAAGGTCGTTCTTCCGATCCTGTAAAACCTTCTGGAAACTCTCGATCTCCTCCGTTTTGCTTTCCAGTGCTGACTGGTACTCCTTGATCCTTTTCTCTGAAAGCTGAATTTCAAGGTTCTGATATTCAATTTCCTTGGTCAGGGAATCGTACTCCCGGTTATTCCGTACATTCATCTGCTGATCTTCATATTTCTTGATCAGTACCAGAGCATCCCGGATGGCATTTTTCTTATCCGTCACCGATTTTTCCAAGCCCACAGTTTCCTGGATATAATTGTCAACACGGGTTTCCAGACCGGCGATCTCATCTTCCAGATCCTGTACTTCCAATGGGAGTTCACCCCGGATAATACGGATTTTGTCAACCTGTGAATCAACCTGCTGGAGATTATATAAGGCAATCAGTTTCTTTTCAATGGTGACTTCCGTCTTTTCCTCGGCCCCTTCGGCCTTTACTTTGGGTACAATCTTTTCAACGGGGGCTTCAGTCGCCTCTTCAACGGGTGCTACATTTTTTTTCGCAGGACTATCCTCCTTCTTATCAGGTTTCCTTGCCAGTTTCGATGGTTTGGAGGTTGCGATTGGTTTGCTTGTCATTTTTGACATAGACTCTGTTTTAAAAATAATGAACCGGATTGGTATTTACTTCTGAAATAAGGAATGCAAAGGTAGGAAATTTTTCAATAAGCGCATCATAAAGCCATTCTTTTACCCACTGTTCGCTTTCATAATGACCAATATCGGCTAAAAGAAGCCGTTTTTCAGCATCGAAGAATTCGTGGTATTTCAGGTCAGCCGTAAGGTATGCATCGGCGCCTGAATAGATAGCCCGGGAGATCAGAAAACTCCCCGAACCGGTGCATAAGGCGACCGTTTCGATTTTTTTTGTATGAAGCTGTGTATGCCTGATTACCGGGATATTAAAAATTTTCCTGATATGTTCCAGAAACTGTGGCTGGGACATCGGGTGATCCAGTTTTCCGATCAGACCGGCTCCGCACTGGGCATTGGCATTCCCCAGCGGGACTATATCGTACGCCACCTCCTCGTATGGATGTACCGACAGCAGCGCCTGCACAACCCTGGTTTCCAAAAAACCGGGCAGGATAACCTCAATCCGGGTTTCCTTCTCCGTGTGGAGTTCGTTTTTCTCACCCACGAAAGGATTGGCCTTCGCGGAGGCGCGGAAAGTCCCATCCCCCTCCCCGTTGAAACTGCACTGATCGTAATTGCCAATGGCGCCGGCCCCTGCATCGAACATGGCAGTTCTGACCTTCCCGGCAAAGCCGGCCGGGCAGAAGGTAACCAGCTTCACCAACTTCCCCCTGGCCGGATCGAGAATTTTAAAATCCGTGATCCCCAGTTTTGAAAAAACCAGCGCATTCAGGCCATGCAGGGTATTGTCAAGGTTTGTATGAATGGCATAAATCGCGATATTGTTCACGATCGCCATGGTAATCAACCTTGTTTCAGGCTGATCGGGCGTCAGTTTTTTAATACCCCTGAAAATAAACGGGTGATGTGAAATAACCAGGTTGCAGTTTTGCCTGACGGCCTCCTTCATCACCTCCTCCGTAAGGTCGAGACACAGCAGCGCTTTTTCAAATTGCCATGCAGGATCTCCAGCCAATAATCCGCAGTTATCATAATCTTCCTGATAGGAAAGCGGAGAAAGAGATTCCAGGTAACGCCCTATTTCGCCAATGTTCATATTCACCATATTTTTGAACCCAAAGGTAAACATTTTCAGAAATTATTGTTTCCTTAAACTGTTCATAACCTGTTTAAAAGAACTTTTCACACAAATAATTTTGCAGGAAGAAATAATGCAATTTTGACCAGCGGAAAAAATCGAAACGAGTAAATCATGCAAATACCTGTTATTGCGGTTGTTGACAAAAATCCGACCCATCGGAGCCTGATTAATTTCTATCTGGTCGTCAACAAGTTCCTTGATGTTCATATCTTCCTGTCGCATGATGAGTGTTTGTACCGTCTCCATAAAAATTTCCTGCCCGATTTTCTCATTACCGACCTGCCCCCCGCAGGCCGGGATGCAGTAGAATTTCTTCGCCTCGTTAAAACAGTTTCTCCTGCAACAGGGGTGATATTTTTCGATGCCTTTGATGACCAGAAGACAGCCACTATTCTGGATAAAGCAGGAGCGACAGACTACCTCCATAAATTAAACAAACCCGATTTGGGGATCTCGGAATTAATCAAGAATATCAGGTTCATCCAAAGGGAAAAATCGGTATCCTGAACACTTTTCTTTCTTTTTACAGGCCCCTTACCTGTTAGGGTATTTTTTTTCCATGTAATGGAATTGGTTTCATTTTTTTAATAACTTAGGCCCTTCGATTATGACAAGGATCCTGCAGGTTATCATATATCCATTTTCGCTTTGTTATGGTATCGCCATGCAGATCCGGAATTGGTTGTTTGACCTGCACATCCTGCCTTCCGCAAAATTTAAAAAACCGGTCATTTCAGTTGGGAATCTCACCTACGGCGGTACCGGCAAGACCCCTCACATCGAATACCTGATCCGGCTTTTGTCGCCGGCACTGCCGATTGCCACCCTCAGCCGCGGGTATGGACGGAAAAGCCGCGGGTTTATCGTTGCCTCAGGTCAATCGGGGGTCAGGGATATCGGGGATGAGCCCTTACAATATTATAAGAAGTTCAGGGAGATCATCGTTGCCGTTGATGAAAGGCGCAAGCGCGGCATTCAGCTGCTGTTTCAGCAACATCCGGGGTTAAATGCGATCCTGCTGGATGATGCCTTTCAGCACCGGCATGTAACACCGGGACTGTCGGTTCTTTTAACCGATTATCACCGGATCTATCCGGAAGACTATCTTCTCCCGTCGGGGACCCTGCGGGAATTCAGATGGGGTGCCCGGCGGGCTGACATCATCATTGTGACCAAAACCCCAAGGATATTCTCCCCTATTACCCGGAGAAGAATCATGGAGGATCTTAAACCAGGCAGCCACCAGAAGGTTTTCTTTTCCTATATAAGCTATTGCGAACCTGTAGCCTTGTTTGACAGTGCGAACCTGCAGTTTCCTGCTAAAATCAGCATGATACTCCTGTTTACAGGCATTGCAAACGATTACCCGCTGCGTGAACATCTATCCCGGTTGTGCCGCGAGCTGATCGTGATCAGATATGCCGATCATCATCCGTATACGGTTCAGGATATTGCAGATCTGACGAAGAAATTCAATGACCTGCCAACACAGAAAAAGGTGCTGGTAACCACTGAAAAAGATGCCATGCGGCTGAAAACTCCCGAATTATGCACTAATCTGGAAAAATTACCGTTATTTTACGTTCCCATGGAGATTGAATTTCATGGGTCAGATAAGGAAAAATTTGATATTGAGATATTAAACTATGTTGATAAAAATTAAGGAAACGATAGAGTATTTAACGGGCCGGATCCCGTTCAAACCTGAAATCGGTATTATTCTTGGAACGGGCCTTGGCGGTCTGGTAAATGAAATTGATATTCACCACACCATACCCTATGAATTCATCCCCAATTTCCCGGTATCAACGGTCCAGGGACATCACGGGCAACTGATTTTCGGGACCATGGGCGGCAAATCGATCGTTGCCATGCAGGGACGCTTTCATTATTACGAAGGCTACACCATGCAGGAGATCACCTTCCCGGTGCGCGTGATGAAGTTCCTGGGCATTGACCTGCTGGTTCTATCGAATGCCAGCGGTGGCGTCAATCCCGATTTTGAAGTCGGGGATATCATGGTGATCGAGGATCACATCAACCTTATGAAGGACAATCCGCTGATTGGCAAGAATGAAGATGAAATCGGGACCCGTTTCCCTGATATGGGCCATGCCTATGACAAGGCACTTATTGATCAGGCATTCAGGATTGCAGCAAAGCAGGGGGTAAAACTCAGGAAGGGTGTATACGCCGCTGTTTCCGGTCCTACTTATGAAACGCCTGCCGAATACCGCTATATCCGGACAATCGGGGCTGATGCCGTGGGAATGTCAACCGTTCCTGAGGTGATTTCAGCCCGTCATATGGGGCTGAGATGTTTTGCAGTTTCGATAATTTCCGATCTCGGCGTACCGGGTAAGATCGTTGCAATATCCCACAAACATGTCATCGATGCCGCCAGCGCCGTGGAACCCGTAATGACCGGCATTATCAGGGAGATGATTTCCGGCTACAGCCGCTAGTTTACCGGGATATCCAGCACTTTTATTTTCCAGCGGCCACCTGTCCGGCACCTTGTTTGTCCAAGCGACAGCGAAATTGCGCTGCCAGCGAGCATCGTTCCTGAAATGAGGAACATGTCGCGGGTAAATACCTGTTCGTTATTGATAAGGTGGTTGAATCCTATGATGGCAAAGATCCCCGCACCGCCCAGCGCCAGGTATCTTCCCAATTTTCGGGGGAAATAAAACTGCTTGTACACCGACCCGATATCCCGGATCCTGACATCAAAGGGGCGCAACTCCTCGACCGAGATGACACTGTCGCCGATTTCATAAAGTTTGCCGATCAGCAGCGTGTCCTGTTTCGAAACCCTCAGTTTGAGGTGAGCTCCCTCCTGATAGTAGTATTTCCTTGATGTGCCGATTTTCTCGACCAGCATGGTTTTCTGAGAGAACCCAAAACCGGCCAGCAAACACAGGATCAATATGACAGAAAATTTTTTCATTGCACAATACAATCAGTAAATGTAATAAAAATTGGTAATTCTGTACCTTTGTCGACATAATGAAAAAAAAAATAGGCTGGTTTTTTTTTCTTCTCATTTTTATCCGGTGTCACGACGACGGCAACCGGTCGCTTACCCTTATTCCCGGAAGTAAAGAGGGAAACGGCACCGGCACTGAATCTGCTTTTCACCAAAGCAGCGGTACTCCGGGAATCCATGCGGATACGCTACGATCACCGGTCAGCAGGAAGACAAAAACCCGTGACGCCTTAAAAACCTCCCCGGAACGTGGAATGCCGAAGGGAACGACAAACACGGACTCGCTGTTTATCAGCAGGTTAGACTACCTCAGGAACCATAAAATCGAAGTTGATCTTAACGAACCGGTAAGTAAAAATTTCCTGTTCCCGCCCGCCTCGCAAAATGAGGTTCCCCATCTGATCACGGTGAGCCACGAGACACTGTTGTTTATAAATTTCGATAATGACATTCTGGATTATACCGACCGGTTTTATACAAACGGTATTAAATTTGAGCTGATCACACCCGCGCTCAGGATGAATCCCCTGAGCAGCCTGATGGTCCCGTACTGGCGTTCGGCGCAGAATTCCTACGGAATATCGCTGGTTCAGAACATGTACACACCTTCAACGACCAAGATCGGGGGTATTTTACATGGCGACCGGCCCTATGCAGCCTATTTGTATATCGGAAGCTTCAGGATCACCCTTGACCCTCCTCATCACTACCGGCAAACCAGTGAAATCGATATTGGGATCATTGGCCCAAAGTCTTACGGTGAATGGGTCCAGCGCTCGTTTCACCGGAGTGTGCCCACAAATCATGAACCACTCGGGTGGGAATACCAGATAAAAAACGACCTGGTTCTTGACTATTCATTGAAAGTTGAGAAAGGGATTGCGTATGGGGACCATTTCGACCTGATGCTGAACGCCTCTGCCGAGGCGGGCACCCTGTATTCAAATGCCGGCGGAGGTTTCCATTTCAGAACCGGCTTGTTGAATCCCTACTTCTGCAATACGGGTGTCACCGGTCTGGGAATGCTCCGGAAAGCCGGACTAAGGCAGGTGCAATTTTTTATGTTTATCAAAGGTGCCGGAAAACTTGTAGGTCATGATGCCACCATGGAAGGTGGTTTATTTAACCGGACAAGTTCCTATACCCTTCCTTTCAATACAATTTCCAGGGTTGTTTTCCAGGGGAGCGGCGGCATTTCGCTGGTTGCAGGCGGGTGCCGGTTTGACCTTGAGCAATTCCTGTTAAGTCCTGAATTTCACAATGGCTGGTGGCACAAATGGGTTCACCTGTCGCTGGCCTTTGCCCTGTAGCTGTTAATAACTAAAATCAGAAGCGAAAGGGAAAGATTGCCAGATTAGCTCTATTTTTGACGCATGGAAGATAAAAATACCAGAAAGCGAACCCGAACCAAAACAGGGTTAAATGAAGTGGTTTTTGAACATGGCAAGATCCCACCGCAGGCATTGGACCTGGAGGAGGCGGTTCTGGGTGCCATGATGCTTGAAAACGACCGTTTGGCAGAGGTCATCGAAGTTCTGAAACCTGAAGTTTTCTACAAGGAAAGTCACCAGATCATCTTCTCTGCCATCCAACGGTTATTTGGCCAGAATGAGCCTGTCGATATTTTAACCGTCACGGAAGAGCTTAGGAAAACCGGGGAACTTGATATTGCCGGTGGTCCCTACTTTATCACCATGCTGACCAACCGGGTTGCTTCCACAGCCAATATTGAATTTCATTCACGCATCATCCTGCAGAAGTTCATTCAGCGCGAACTCATCCGGGTTTCTTCCGACATTATCAAAGATGCCTATGAAGATACTACTGATGTCTTTGATCTGCTCGACAAGGCTGAAAACGGTTTGTTCTCGATCAGCGAGGGCAGCATTGGCAAATCCTATATGGATATGCAGAGTATTATCACGGAGGCCATCAAGGAGATTGCCGCCGGCCGGAACCAGGAGGGGAAACTGAGAGGGGTTGGTTCAGGCTTTACCGAACTTGACAGGATCACCTCCGGGTGGCAAAAATCAGACCTGATCATCATCGCATCCAGGCCCGGCATGGGAAAAACAGCCTTTGCCCTGACTATGGCGCGTAATGCAGCCATCGACTTTAAGAAGCCCGTTGCTGTATTTTCGCTCGAAATGTCATCCATCCAGCTGGTCACGCGGTTGATGTCGAGTGAAACCGAGATTCCACAGGAAAAACTGCGGAAGGGGAATATGGAGGATCACGAATGGGCACAGCTCAATGCCAGGATATCCTCCCTGATTGAGGCTCCGCTTTATATTGACGATACGGCAGCGCTCTCCATCTTTGACCTGCGCGCCAAATGCCGCCGGCTCAAGGCCCACCACGACATCCAGATGGTCATCGTGGATTACCTGCAGCTGATGCAGGGAAGCCAGGATACCCGCGGCAACCGTGAACAGGAGATCAGCAGCATCTCCCGGGCGCTGAAGACCCTTGCCAAAGAGCTGAATGTACCGGTAATTGCCCTGTCCCAGCTGAGCAGGGCCTCTGAAAAGCGGGAAAAGGCAGCAAAACCAATCCTTTCCGACCTGCGTGAATCGGGTTCCATCGAGCAGGATGCCGATATGGTCATGTTTATCTACCGTCCCGAATATTACAAGATCGATGTGGATGAAAATGGTGACTCAACCGCAGGGGTTGCCGATATCATTATCGCAAAAAACAGGAACGGCCCCCTGAAAGATGTCAGAATCAGGTTTATTTCCAAGTATGCAAAATTCGGGGATGCAGAACTTGAATATACGCCAGTCAGTACTATTCCCGCCAATGCATCGTTTGATGGATCATACAGAACACGGACCGTGATGTCTAAAATGGACGATGATGATAAAAATGAGCCGCCGTTTTAAGCTTACAGGATTTCTGATTGTCTTTGCTTTCCTCCTGCTGGTCCGTTCGGCTCACGGGGCCTACCTGCTCATTCCCATGGACGAAACCCAGAAGAACCACCTGAAGGCCTATGGAATCGCTTACTGGGTCCTGAAAAAGGATGTCGAGGTAAGCTGGCTTCTAAATTACAGGGGTGGCAGCTTTATGTTCCAGTACCTTAAACCGCTGGAGGAGGAATGCAATATCCGCGGGGTGAGTTACCAGATCATCGCAGATGCCCAGCAATCGGCAATTCTTCAAGAAATCGCCGACCCACAGGTAAACATGGAGAATGTCAAACTTCACAAGGCGCCAAGGATCGCCGTATATTCGCCTAAAAACAAACGTCCGTGGGATGATGCCGTTACCCTGGTGTTGTCGTATGCCGAGATTCCCTATGATGTTGTTTATGACGAGGAGATCATGACCGGTGTCTTGCCCCTGTACGACTGGCTGCACCTGCATCACGAAGATTTCACAGGACAGTATGGGAAATTCTGGGCTGCCTACAAGAACTTTCCGTGGTACCAGGAAGATGTCGCAGACCAGGAGGAGAGTGCCCGGAAACTGGGATTCGCCAAGGTTTCGCAGATGAAACTTGCCGTTACCAAGAGGATCCGTGATTTTGTTGCCGGTGGCGGCTACCTGTTCGCCATGTGCTCAGCCCCCGACAGCTACGATGTTGCCCTCGCTGCCGACGGTATTGATATCTGCGATGTTCCCTTTGACGGCGACCCCCAGGACCCGGATGCCCAGTCAAAGCTTAATTTCACCAACTGCTTTGCTTTTGAGAATTTCAAACTGGTCACCAATCCTTATGAATACGAGATCTCCTCGATCGATGTCACGGAAACCAGGCCGAAAACCCTTACCCGGGAAAATGATTTCTTCACCCTGTTTGAATTTTCGGCAAAGTGGGACCCGGTCCCCAGCATGCTTTGCCAGGATCATGAAGCCCTGCTGCACGGGTTTATGGGCCAGACAACCGCCTTCAACAAGAAATACATCAAACCCGGTGTAATCGTGCTTGGTGAAACCAAGTCGATCAACGAGGCAAGATATATCCATGGTGATTTCGGCAAAGGAACCTGGACCTTTCTGGGGGGACATGATCCTGAAGACTACCAGCATCTTGTAGGGGATCCGCCCACCGATCTGAATCTTCATCCGAACTCTCCCGGTTACAGGCTGATCCTCAACAATATTCTTTTCCCGGCGGCAAAAAAAGAGAAGCGTAAAACCTAAAAATTCAGAAAGTTATTCCTGACCCGTTCGGGATAGATATTCCCTTCAAAGCTATACTGGATCCTGTCACTGCAAACCGATTTCCCCATAAATTCGATCGTCCCGGCAGGAACAGCGACTCCGGGTATCGACAGGTAGATCAGCCCGTCTGAAATCCACGGGCAACGTTCATATTGCGTCAGCACATTGACGATTGAAGAGGAATAGGAATAGCCTGCCGAGGAGATGCCATGGGTAGTCCCCCCTGTTGCTATGACGGTTTGTTTTACCCCCTGGACCATAATGCCCGGAGCAACCGTCAGATGGAATATCGCATCAAACGCTATATTCCGCAGGGTATCTTTCCCGACAATCCCGGAAATCCAGTTATCATACAGGTACTGGCCGTTAACAGTCCCGGTGCAATGCAAGCTGTCGGTCCCGTTAACACGGTGGTTATCTTCAGCATAGGCGTTAAAGGCCATGAGGATGCGTGTCCCCTTATGAAAAAAACCGGAATCAACAGTCGCCACAAATATGCCGCTGCGGATAACACTGTCGGCACACATCCTGTCGGAAAAAGTAAAGGTGTATTTTTGATTTTTCGCGTCGAGGGTAACCTGTGCACTGTCAATTACCGCCTGGTGGGCGGCATGCAGGGTGGAATCAGCGGCAGCCCTGGCTACCATCCTGACAATATAGGTGAAGGGGCGGACAGCCAGCACCTGGTCGGTAGCCACATTCAGGTCGGGTTTCAGATCAATCTGGCTGTTCTTCTTACAACCATTCACAACACAGAAAAGTAATATCACCAGGGCAATCAGCCCTGTATTCCGGATAATCCGGTCAAAAATTCCTTCGCTGGTAGGTCTCATTTGAGTAGGTGAAATCGTTGATCGCGTCTGCAGGTCCCTCCTCCATTGAAACAAGTTCCCATTGGGAAAAATCGATATCAGGGAAGAAAACGTCGCCGTCAAAAGCCTTATGAACACGTGTCAGGTACAAACGATCGCAATGGGGTAAAAATTGCCTGTAGACGGAAGCCCCGCCGATAATGAAGTTTTCCTCAGCCGGGTCGCATTTTCCAATGACCTCCTCAATTGAATAGGCCATTTCGCAACCGTCGATCGTCTCTCCTGGCACATCGGTGATGACAATATTACGGCGGTTTGGCAGGGGCCGCCGCGGAAGGGAATAAAAGGTACGCTTGCCCATGATCACCGGGTGTCCGCTGGTAATCCGCTTAAACCGTTTCAGATCTTCCGGGATATGCCATAACAGGTCATTGTTTTTCCCGATGGCCATATTTTCTGCAATGGCAACGATGATGGATATCATATCGAATTTGTTTTATACTGCAATATCTCCCTTGATATGGGGATGAGACTGATAACCTGCTAACTGAAAATCCTCAAACCGGAAATCATCAATATTGTTTATCTCCGGATTGATAACCATGACGGGAAGTGCCAGTGGTTCGCGGGTAAGCTGGAGCCTTGCCTGGTCAATATGGTTGAGGTAAATGTGGGCATCTCCCAGGGTATGGACAAACTCGCCTGGTTTTAGCCCGGTGACCTGGGCCACCATCATGGTCAGCAAGGCATAGGAGGCAATGTTGAAGGGGACTCCCAGGAAAATATCGCAGCTTCGCTGGTACATCTGGCAGGAGAGTTCGCCGTTGGCGACATAGAACTGGAACAGCAGGTGACAGGGGGGCAGGGCCATCCGGTCAAGGTCGCCGACATTCCAAGCGCTGACGATATGTCTTCTCGAATCGGGATTGTTTTTTATAGAATCTACAACCTGTCTGATCTGATCGGTATGCGTCCCGTCGGCATTGGGCCACGACCTCCACTGGTATCCGTAAACCGGGCCCAGTTCTCCGTTTTCGGCAGCCCATTCATTCCAGATCGTAACCTTGTTTTCGGAAAGGTACCTGATGTTGGTCGATCCCTGTAAAAACCAAAGCAGTTCATGCAGGATGGAACGGAGATGTACCTTCTTGGTGGTCATCAGGGGGAACGACTCCCTCAGATCAAATCTCATCTGGTAACCAAAAACGCTGATGGTCCCGGTTCCTGTGCGGTCCTGCTTCTGAACCCCGGTTTTCAGCACATGATCGAGAAGAGTAAGATACTGTTTCATTTTACAGGTAGCGTGAAGGCTTGGTATTGAACAACAAACAACTTAGTGTGCCGGCCTTGCCGTAAACGATTTCGGATCGTGCTTATGTCGGAAGAGGATCGCAAACAGTACGGCTACGACCAGCGAATAGGCGGCGAAGGCCAGCCAGATCCCCTTCCAGTCGAACTGACCATTCCCCAGGGTATAATACTTGTCGATGACGATCCCGCTGATGCGGCTGCCCAGGAAAGCGCCAAAACCGTTGGTCATCACCATGAACAGACCCTGGGCACTGGCCCTGACGCCGGGGTCGCTCTGAGATTCGACATACAGTGAACCGGAAATATTGAAAAAATCGAATGCCATCCCGTAGATGATGCAGGAGGCGATGATCATCCACAGTCCGCCGGCAGGATCGCCATAGGCAAAGAGCCCAAAACGGAGCACCCAGGCAATCATGCTGAAGAGCATGACCCTTTTGATACCGAATTTTCTCAGGAAAAAGGGGATGGTCAGGATAAAGAGTGTTTCGGAAATCTGTGAAATGGACATGATGATGGCGGGATATTTCACTGCGATCAGATCTTTGAAAGAAGGTATGTTGGCAAAGTCGTGCAGGAAGGTATCCCCGTAGGCGTTGGTAAGTTGAAGCGCAGCCCCCAGCAACATGGCGAAGAGAAAAAAGACGGCCATCTTCGAATTCTTAAAGAGCCTGAAGGCGTCGAGGCCGAGGGCGCTGACGATGGAATTCTTCTGGGTTTTCCCCAGTGGCGGACATTTCGGGAGGGTAAATGAATAGAAACCAAGGAACAGCGAGGCCCCGGAGGCGACATAAAACTGGGCGGCTGAAACTTCAAGGTGCAGCAGACTTACGGTCCACAGGGCAACGATAAAGCCAACCGTGCCCCAAACCCTTATGGGCGGGTATTCCTTAACAATATCGAGTCCCTTGCTGATCAGGGTGGAGTATCCCACCGTGATGGAAAGGGCGATGGTCGGCATATAAAAGATCATATTGACCAGCATGATCCAGAACATCGTCGATGGATCGTTGACCCTGGGCACCATAAAAAGAACGACCGCCGCACAGATATGGAAGATGCCGTAAAGTTTTTCAGCATTCAGCCAACGGTCGGCAATGATCCCGGCGATAGCCGGCATAAACAGCGAGGCAATGCCCATAGTGGAAAAAATTGCGCCGAATTCGGTACCGGACCAGTGTTTTGTCTGAAACCAATAGGCTCCGATGGTCAGTAACCACGAACCCCATACGAAGAACTGCAAAAAGTTTAAAAGGATAAGGCGTTGCTTGATTCCCATGCGTTGTTTTATTTATAAATTTCAGAAATACAGGTAAGGCGGGAGATTACTTTCGCTTGTTTAATTCATCCCTGATTTTGGAGGCTTTTTCATAGTCTTCATTCTCGATGGCACTCTGAAGCAGTTCCTGTAACTCTTCAGGTGTTGAATCGGCATACGAAAGCGACTGCTGGTGTTCGGCCTCGGATTTATGTTCTTCCGGTCTCGAAAGTTCGGCATCTTCCTCCATCAGGATCCCGGCAGCCACCATGATACTCTCATAAGTATATACCGGACAGCCAAAGCGCAGGGCGAGGGCAATGGCATCCGAGGTCCTTGAATCGACCTCCTGTTCAACTTTGCCGTCGGTGCAAACCAGTTTTGCATAGAATACCCCTTCGCTGAATTTGTTGATCACCACCTCCGACACTATTATATGATAGACATCGGCAAAGGATTTAAAGAGATCGTGCGTCAGGGGGCGGGGAGTTCTGATTTTCTCAAGTTCGATGGCGATGGCCTGTGCCTCAAAACCGCCGATGATAATGGGCAACCTGCGTTTACCGTCATGTTCGCCAAGGATCAGGGCATAGGCCCCGCTTTGCGACTGGCTGTATGACATTCCGATGATATCCAACCTGATTTTTTCCATTTTCTGCTCCGGGCATTTCCCAAATACAAACCTACGGGAATTTTCCCTAACAGACAAAAGATGTTTAAAAATTATATGTTTTCAAAAAATCTTTTTAATTTTGTGAAAAGTCTAAATAATTAAACGGGTAAATATGAAAAGAACCATTGCTCTTCTCACGGGCTTGTTTTTGCCATTTATAATGATGGCAAGTGAGGCAAATTTAGTAATTCCTGCAGGGATTAAAGATCAATCGCTCCTTTACTGGGGCTTTTTAATAACCTTTGCTGGTTTCATGTTCGGGTTATTTCAATTTTTAAAAGTAAAGAAAATCGGCGCCCATAAATCCATGCTGGATGTGGCGCAGGTTATTTTTGAAACTGCAAAGACCTATCTTTTCCAGCAGGGTAAATTTTTAATGATTCTTTTTGCATTTATCGGCTCGGCCGTAGCCTTCTACTTCGGATGGCTTTCTGATGCCCATTTTGGAATCGGGGGCGTATTGATGATCCTGGGATGGACCGTAATCGGGATCCTTGGCTCCTACAGTGTTGCCTGGTTCGGGATCAGGATGAACACCCTGGCCAATGCACGCATGGCCTTTGCTTCTCTCGAAAGAAAACCGATCAAGCTGCTCAACATCCCCCTGAATGCCGGGATGAGTATCGGGGTTGTGTTAATTTCCCTCGAGCTGATCATGATGCTGATCATCCTGATGTTTGTTCCCGGCGAATATGCCGGCGCAAGTTTCATCGGGTTTGCCATCGGCGAATCACTTGGCGCATCCGCCCTCAGAATTGCCGGCGGTATCTTTACGAAAATCGCCGATATCGGTTCCGACCTGATGAAGGTGATCTTCAAAATCGGGGAAGATGACCCAAGGAACCCCGGTACCATTGCCGACTGTGTTGGCGATAACGCGGGCGACAGTGTTGGACCCACAGCCGATGGTTTTGAAACCTACGGTGTGACCGGCGTTGCCCTGATCTCCTTTATCGTTCTGGCTGTTTTCAAACCTGATGTCCAGGTACAGCTGTTAACATGGATCTTTGTGATGAGGATTTTCATGATCATCACCTCCATCGTAGCCTTCTGGATCAATGGCGCCATCAGCAAGGCAAAATACAGCAATGTGGATGACCTTGATTTCGAAAAACCGCTAACTGCACTTGTCTGGATTACCTCTTTACTTTCGATTGCCGTCACCTTTGTCATCAGCTATATGACCATCAGCAATCTGCCCGACAACCTCTGGATTACCCTGTCGGTGATCATCTCCGCCGGAACGCTGGGCGCTGCCCTGATTCCCGAATTCACCAAACTCTTCACCAGTCCCAAATCAACCCATGTAAATGAAGTGGTGGTTGCATCCCAGGAGGGCGGCGCATCGCTTAATATCCTTTCAGGTCTGGTTGCCGGCAACTTCAGCGCCTTCTGGCAGGGCATGGTGTTTTTCCTGCTGATGTTCATCGCCTATTTTGCAAGTACCTTTGGCCTGAGCGGATTCATGATCTATCCGTCGATTTTCGCCTTCGGACTCGTTGCCTTCGGTATGCTCGGCATGGGCCCCGTCACCATTGCGGTTGACAGCTATGGTCCTGTTACCGACAACGCCCAGTCAATTTACGAACTCTCCCTGATCGAAGAGATCCCGGGGATCAGCGCAGAGATTGAACGTGATTTCGGCTTCAAACCCGATTTCGAAAAATCGAAACATTACCTGGAAGCGAACGACGGAGCCGGCAATACCTTCAAGGCTACGGCGAAACCCGTTCTGATCGGCACTGCCGTGGTAGGCGCCACCACCATGATCTTCTCCCTGATCCTGGTTATCAAGAAATCGCTGGGAATCGAACCTGAACAAATCCTGAACTTGCTCAACCCCTATACCATCCTTGGATTTTTACTGGGTGGAGCTGTTATTTACTGGTTCAGCGGAGCATCCATCCAGGCTGTTACCACCGGTGCAAGCCGTGCGGTCGCCTATATCAAGAACAACATCAACCTCGACCCCAACGCCCCCAAGAAGGCCGATACCGCCAAATCGAAAGAGGTGGTTCAGATCTGCACCCTGTATGCCCAGAAGGGGATGTTAAACATCTTTATCGCAATTTTCTCCTTCGCCCTGGCATTTGCCTTCTTCTCTTCACCAACAGGATTAACCGATTCGATGACAGGCGCTGAAAAACTGAATTTCGCCCTGCCCGTCTCCCTGTTTGTCAGTTACCTGATTTCAATTGCTTTCTTCGGCCTGTACCAGGCCATCTTCATGGCCAATGCCGGGGGAGCCTGGGATAACGCCAAAAAAGTGATTGAGGTTGATATGAAAGAAAAGGGAACCGACCTGCATGCCGCTTCAGTTGTTGGCGACACCGTTGGCGATCCTTTCAAGGATACCTCTTCCGTTGCCATGAACCCCATCATCAAGTTCACCACCCTCTTCGGACTGCTGGCTATGGAAATTGCATTATCGGAACATTTCAGACCCATTGCCCATTATATCGGACTTGCATTTTTCGCTGTTGCCCTTTATTTTGTTTATCGTTCCTTTTATAAAATGCGTATTAAGGACTAACTTTCACCTGCTTGCAAAGGAGAGGCTGACGGAATATTTCCTTCAGCCTCTTTTTTTTTGCCTGTCAAGGCAACCTTTGCAACCTGCCGGGTTATCTTTATGCAGGATAATACAATTACGTGGACGAAGCCCTCATAAAGAAAGCCATTGCAAGGGATGTCACCGCCATCGGTACATTATACGACAGTTGCGCCCCGACATTGCTGAGTCTCTGTTTTCGTTACAGCGGAAACCGGGACGATGCGGAGGATATTCTGCATGACGGGTTTATGAAGATCATCCAGAAAATCCATACTTTTAAAATGAGGGCCGATGGATCGCTGGAAGCCTGGATGAAGCGTATCATGGTCAATACCGCGCTGAATTTTCTTCGCGACAGATCAAAAGAGAAAAATTTCCTGGATATCGACCTGGTCCAGGATAAGATTGATTTCCACGACGAAGCGGTTGCCGACCCTGAAGAGGTTTACCTGAAGATCAGCAGGCAACAGATCCTGGAACTGATCTGTGAACTTCCGGCAGGTTACCGGACGGTATTCAACCTATTTGTTTTTGAACAATACGGGCATAAGGAGATCGCCGGTCTCCTGGGTTGCTCCGAGAACACCTCCAAGTCGCAATTGTCGAAAGCACGCGGCCTGCTCAGAAAAAAAATGGATCAGCTGGTCAATAAAAAAACATCGCCGACCTATGAAAAAGTATAAGATTCCACCCGACGATCTTCTCAGGGATGCACTGAAAGATCACCGGATAACGCCGTCAGAAGATGCCAGGAGGGCTTTCCTGATGGATGTCATGCAGCTGCCACCCGCAGCAAAAAAAGGGAAAACAGGGCTGATCATCCTGTCGTTGCTTGCAGGATTTGCAGCCATTGGACTCATTTTCTGGTACACAAGCCACGACCAGTCCTCCATATCAACCGGCATTAACAGGTCATCCCCTGCGAATGCTGCATCGGCGGCTGTTAACCCTCCATCCCTTAACAGACCTGAAACACCTAACGTTCAACCCATCCACAGAACGGCGAATTCAACAGAAAACAAACAACTTTCTGATTTAAAATCAGAGAAAATTTCCCGGCAGGATCTGAAAAACAAACCTGCTTCGCCTTTTAAAAGCACTACAAACCAGGCTCCTTTGCAACTTGATAACCACCCACAGGAGACTAGCCGGCCTGCTTCAGGCGGCAGCCAGATGGCTACATTACCGGACAGCCCGTTTCTCCAGGGGCAGGCTGCCACGGCTCCGGCCGCTGTTCCCGCAAATCAGGTGCAGCCCATCTTAGCGGCAGCTGCAAGCGAGCATGCCAGGCCATCAGTGGAACCCCCGAAAAAAACCGCGGTTCCCAATACTGCTGGAAGGAACCCGGATACACTGGCCTCTCCGGCGAAAGGCACCCGTGAAACCATGAAAAGGAAACAGTACAGGAAAAGCCTGGTCACCCCTTCGTTAGGCGTGTATTACAGCCCTGAATGGATGTTCAAGACCATTGAGGGAAACAAGTTTGTCAATAATTTCGGCATTGAAGCCACCTTCCGTTTTGGCAGGTTTTCCATCCGTACGGGAGCCGGGGTATCGGTCAACAAGGGGACTAACGAACTGAGCGTAGCCTATAATGACTTTCTGGGGAGCTATTATAAACTTGACTCTATCGAATTCAAATGGAGCCAGCCAGCAAAAAATTACGTGCCCACCATGTACATGTCGCAAAAGTCGGTTTGGGACAGCCTGATGAAACTCGAGCATTTACGGGTGGTAAAGCGGTATATCTATCTCCAGGTTCCTATGATCATGGGATATGATTTCTGGCAGTCGGAAAAGGTTTCAATGGGATTTACCGTGGGTCCGGTGATGTCAGTCCTGCTCTCATCAAAACAGCTATCGGCTGCCTTTGACCCCGGCACCAAGCGGATTATCAGCATTAACGACGTCTCCCCGGGACAGGTCAGCCTGAACTGGCAGGCCATGGCAGGGATTAACACGGTATTCCGGATGACCAAAGAACTTCGTTTTGAAGTGGAACCTGAAGTCAGGTACTATTTCAACTCTGTATATGAAAATCCCGAACCCGCCCTCAGGCCCTGGTCGGTTGGTCTCAGGGCTGCCTTAAAAATTGAATTCTAAAAAACACAATAAAACCGGGCAACCATTTTTATACCGCGTGTTAATGTATCAGAAAACGTCCGGAACCATTTCTAAAAAAACAGTATATTTACTCATTAATAAACCATACATTATGAAAAAGTTACTTTTCCAGATCCTGTTCCTGTTACTCATCGTTCCTGCCTTTTCGCAGGGCTTTGTAACAGTTCAAGGCACCGTAACGGATCTTGCCAACGGAAGCCCGATTCAGAACCATGCCGTAACGATCCTCTCCGATTCAACCTCCGGGTTTGTCTATTACGTGGTGGTAAACACCAATGCCAGCGGATTCTTTGTCGATACCATCCCGGTGACCCTTGGCACAACGGGTACACTCTATATCGAGACACTGGATTGCAACAATATCATGCACCAGGATGTGTGGAATTTTATCCCCTACCAGACGCATACTTCAACCTTCTCAATCTGTAATACCAATACAGGAGGTTGCGTGGCAGCATTTACCTACAGTGTCGGAACCAACAACACGGTCCAGTTTTCCGACCTTTCGTCAGGTACGCCATCCGTCGTAGCCTGGTCATGGAACTTTGGTGATCCGGCCAGTGGATTAAACAACAGCTCATCCCTGCAAAATCCGGTTCACATTTTCACCCTGCCCGGAGTTTACAATGTATGCCTTACCATCCAGGGTGCAGCCGGCTGTACCAGTACCACCTGCCTGACACTCCAGATCCCGAACGGGGGCAGCTGCAACGCCCAGTTTACCGAATATGCCGATACGACAACATCCCCCAATTCCATTCAGTTCATTGATCAGTCCACGGCAGGCACCGGGAATATCCTGCACTGGACCTGGAACTTTGGCGATGGCAGTGTACAAACTGTTTCATTCCCGGCAAATCCGAATGTATCGCATACCTATGCAACCAATGGCACATTCACTGTTTGCCTGAGCATCCAGGGTTCCGACAGTACCTGCCAGGACATGGCCTGTTCAACCGTTGTGATTGGTTCAGGCGGGGGTTGCCACGCCCAGTTCACCTATTATGCCGACTCCACGGGTACAGCCGGCACAATACATTTTATTGATCAGTCAACATCTTCAAATAATATCACCATGTGGATATGGAATTTCGGAGATGGCACCATGCAGACTATTACCCCCCCTGCCAGCCCCGATGTGACCCATACCTACTTAGGATCAGCACTTGCCCATATGGCCTGTTTAGCGATCTACAGCGACAGTCTCTGCTATGATCAGATCTGTGACACCATTTTTACCGGTGTCAGCAACACCTGCCTTGCCAATTTCACATGGACCGATTCGATAAACGTGACCAACCCGACACAGTTTATCGATCTTTCGCAGGCTGCCGGCGGCGGCCCCATCACCTCATGGTCATGGAATTTCGGCGACGGAACAACTTCAACAGTACAGAATCCCATCCACCTTTTTGCATCTCCCGGCACCTATACCGTTTGTCTTACCATCCATGGCGCCGACAGCAGCTGCTATGACAACACCTGCAAAACAGTTGTAATCTCAGCCACTACAGGTTGCCAGGCCAACTTCACCTATACCTGTACCGCGCCTACCTTTATGGCTGTTCAGTTTAATGACCTTTCGACCGGCAACCCCACTGCCTGGTTGTGGAATTTCGGCAATGGCACCTCTTCGTCCATCCAGAACCCGCTTTATGTCTTTCCTGCACCTGGTTATTATACTGTTTGCCTTACCATATCCGGCAACAACTGCACCAGTACGTTCTGTCAGAATGTGATCGTGCAGGACAGCACCAATTACCACCAGGTCTATGGACAGGTCTTTGCCGGCAACTTCCCCGTCAGCCAGGGAATGGCGATGATCTTTTCGTTCGACACCACCTCGGCCTACCAGCCTTATGTAGCAACTTCGCCACTCGATTCGAACGGAGTTTATTATTTCACCGCCGTTCCTTCCGGGAACTATTACATCCTGGCCTTACCATTCGATTCCAACGGCTTTCTGCCAACCTATTACGGGAATGTGATCAACTGGCAGCAGGCAACGCTGATTACATTGGGCAATCCCAGCAATCCCTACAACATCAATCTCGTGCCTTCCGGCCAGATGACCGGCGGACCGGGATCAACTTCCGGACAAATCAACATGGGAGATGTCAGCAGTGCACTGCTTGACAAGATCAATATGATCCTGATGAACAGCCTCGGTCAGCCAATTGGCTTTGCAAAGGTTACCACCGCGGGAGCATTCAACTTTTCCACCCTGGCGTATGGCACCTATTATCTCCACCCGGAAATGCCGGGAGTAACCAGCGACAATATCATGATCGTGATCTCCGCTGCAAAACCTCATGTGGATGTGGTCATGACCTTTACCGGCAAAAACATCCAGGGCATCCATGATGTTGCATCGCAGGTTTCTCAATGGACAGTGTATCCCAACCCTGTTACCGACCATGTTTCCGTAAGTATTGACATGAAACAGGGAATGACGGTCACTGCAGAAATTTTCAATCTCGCCGGTCAGGTGTTATCCACCCGGGAAATTGTGCTGCAGGGCGGCAACAACCTGATCAATATTTCAACCTCCGGATTACCGGAAGGGCTCTATACCCTGCAACTGTTTTCCAAGGACGGGGTAAATATTCATGCAAAGATGATAAAGACCCGTTAAACAGGGTTAGACTAACAGTTCAAGCCGCTCCAAGTTCCGGGGCGGCTTTTTTTTATTTTTTCCCGGCAAGTCGCCCCTGTAACTGGAGCCTATATTTGTTTATAATTTCACAAAGTTTTGGTACTTTTGCGAATCGTTCAGAAATCCTCAAAAAACCCATCCTATGATCAATAATAACTTTGCCAGAAGGCACAACGGACCATTCGGCAACGAAATCAACCAGATGCTTGAAAAGATCGGTGTTTCCTCGCTTGATCAGCTTATCGACCAGACAGTTCCCTCCTCCATCAGGATGAAAGAGCCTCTCGACCTCCCGGTCGGGATGAATGAATTCCAGTACCTCAGCCATATCCGGTCGATCGGCGCAAAGAACAAACTTTTTAAGACATTCATCGGTTTGGGTTATTACAATACGATCCTGCCGGGGGTTATTCTCCGGAACATCCTTGAGAACCCGGGCTGGTACACCGCCTATACGCCTTACCAGGCGGAGATCTCGCAAGGCCGGCTCGAGGCACTGCTTAATTTCCAGACGATGATCTGCGACCTGACCGCGATGCCCATCACCAATGCCTCCCTCCTTGATGAAGGAACCGCCGCCTCAGAGGCGATGATCATGCTTTTCAACAGCCGTTCACGCGATGCTGCCAAACGGGGTGCAAACAAGTTTTTCGTGTCTGAAAATCTCTTCCCGCAATCGGTCGATGTGATCCGTACCCGCGCCATCCCTCTGGGTATTGAACTGATCATCGGGAAACAGGATGAATTTACCTTCAACGATATGGTCTTTGGCTGTGTCATCCAATATCCCAACCAGTACGGTGCCGTTTGCGACTACAGTGAAATCGTTGGCCGGGCGCACCAGGCCGGGGCCATGGTTGCAGTTGCCGCCGACCTGCTGAGCCTGACCCTGCTTACCCCCCCGGGCGAATGGGGTGCCGATATCGTATTCGGATCGACCCAGCGTTTCGGGATCCCGATGGGTTACGGCGGTCCGCACGCTGCCTATTTCGCCACCCGCGACGAATACAAACGCCAGATGCCTGGCCGTATCATCGGTATTTCAGTCGATGCCAACGGCAACAGGGCCCTCCGCATGGCTCTTCAAACCAGGGAACAGCATATTAAACGCGAAAAAGCAACTTCCAACATCTGTACCTCGCAGGTACTCCTGGCAGTAATGGCCGGCATGTATGCGGTTTATCACGGCCCGGCAGGGCTCCGCCAGATCGCCCGGCATATCAATATCCTCACGGGAGTATTATCACAGGAGATTAAAAAATATGGCTACGAGCAGCTGAACGACTCTTTCTTCGACACAGTACTGATCAAGCTTCCGGCAGGAGTATCAGCCGATAGTATCCGGAAAGCAGCCCTGGAAAACGAGATGAACCTGCGCTATATCGACAGCTGCCATATCGGCGTAAGCATTGATGAAACCACAGCCCTTTCCGATATTAACACCCTTGTTGGGATTCTTGCCGGCGCCAACAGAAAAACCTACACCGAATTTATCTGCAACCCGGCCGAGTGTGAACTCATCACCACCATCCCGCAACAGCTAACCAGAACTTCGGGGTATCTGACACATCCCGTTTTCAACAGCTATCATTCTGAAACAGAGATGATGCGCTATATCAAGAGGTTGGAAATCAAGGACCTTGCCCTGAACCGCTCGATGATCCCACTGGGTTCGTGTACCATGAAACTGAATGCCGCATCAGAGTTGTTTGCCCTGAGTTATCCTGAATTCGGAGGGGTGCACCCCTTCGTTCCGAAGGATCAGGCCGAAGGTTACCAGATCCTGATTGACGGACTGGCCCGGGACCTGGCAAAAATTACCGGCTTTGATGCCGTTTCATTTATGCCCAACTCGGGTGCCGCAGGTGAATATGCGGGTCTGATGGTCATCCGTCAATTCCATATCTCCCGGGGCCAGGGCCACCGCGATGTTTGTATCATCCCCTCCTCGGCACACGGAACAAACCCTGCCAGTGCCGCCATGGCCGGCATGAAGGTCGTCGTTGTAAAATGTGATGACAAAGGGAACATCGACCTGGCCGACCTCCGCGAGAAAGCTGTTCAATACAAAGACACCCTGTCGGCACTGATGGTTACCTATCCCTCCACCCACGGGGTTTTTGAAGAGGAGATCCTCGACATCATCAGCATTATACATGAAAACGGCGGACAGGTTTACATGGATGGAGCCAACATGAATGCCCAGGTCGGCCTTACCAATCCTGGTATCATCAAAGCCGATGTATGCCACCTGAACCTGCACAAGACCTTTGCCATTCCCCACGGGGGCGGAGGTCCCGGCGAAGGTCCGATTGCCGTTGCAAAACATCTCTCGCCATTCCTGCCAAATCACGTATGCGTTGAAACCGGCGGGCAAACGGGCATCACGGCAGTTGCCGCTGCACCATACGGCAGCGCGATGATCCTTACCATATCCTACGCCTATATCAAGTTACTGGGCGGCGGCGGGCTCACCGAGGCAACCAAAATGGCCATCCTGAATGCCAACTACCTTAAATCATGCCTTGAGCCCTGTTACCCTATTCTTTATTCAGGGAAAAACGGCCGCTGCGCGCACGAAATGATCGTTGACTGTAACGCAATCAGCCGTCAGACAGGAATCGGTGCCATCGACATCGCCAAACGGCTTATGGATTATGGATTTCATGCACCCACCGTTGCCTTTCCCGTTCATGGCACGCTGATGGTTGAACCAACCGAAAGTGAACCGTTTTCCGAACTCAACAGATTTATCGAAGCCATGGTCATGATCAAGGCGGAGATTGACGAGATTGCTTCAGGAAAGTCCGACAAGACTGTGAATGTGATCATGAAGGCACCGCATACGGCCCGGATGGTTTCGGCTGATGAGTGGACACTCCCCTATTCCAGACAAAAGGCAGCTTTCCCTGTTGAATCACTCAGGGAAGACAAATACTGGCCAACGGTAACCAGGATCGACGATGCTTTCGGCGACCGGAACCTGGTATGTAAAGTTTAAGACGAATCTGTTATTTACCCGGGGGTTGACTACTTTATCCCCTTTTGGACCATTATTTTCCTGATTTCCGGCATCATCTGGCGTGCTGCCTTTATGCCGGCATCATACATCGGCTGGTTGTATTTATCGCTGATGTAGGGCATCCCTTTAAGATCAGGGATGACCAGGATATCAGCCATAGCCGACCGTTCACTGGCAAACCTGTTCATGCTGATCCGTGCAATACGCCGGCTAACCGCCGACCTGCTGCTGATCACGGGCACCGTGTCGAAATCATTCATAACGTCAACGGCAATTACAACTGTGGCACCATAATCACGGGCCACATCTGCCGCAAGGTTGTTAAGGACACCCCCGTCAACCAGCATCCTGCCATACATCATAACCGGAACAAATATCTCAGGAATGGCACAGGAGGCATTGACCGCCGGGGCGATGGGCCCGGAGGCGATAACAAACGGTTCCCCCTTTTGCAGATCAGCCGCAATCGCCACGAATGGAATCAGGGTTTGTTCAATGTTTTTCACCGAGGTATGCTTCGTAACAAAATCCTGGAGCCTCCTTCCCGAAACATAGCCCAGTTTGGACCAGGTCAGGGAGAAGTCGAAGATATCTTTGATTTTCGTTGCATTAATGAGCGGGTAGAGGCTGTCAATGTGGGGATTATCGGCATAAATCGCGCCAACGAGGCTCCCTGCGCTGGTTCCAATGATCAGGTCGATGGGAATTTTCTCCTCCTCAAAAACTTCAAGCACCCCTACATGCGCGATCCCCCGGAAAGCGCCTCCGCCCAGGACCAGGGCTACGCGCGGGGTGTGGGCCGGTTTCCGGGCAGGTGGCATTACCAGGGGATCGGTGATTACCATAAATTTCCTGGTGCATCCCGCCATGAGCAGGACCAGGAAAAAGACCAGGAAAAAAACTACATTTCTCTTCATAATGAGATGCCTCTTTTCCTGCAAAAATACAATTTTACATCTGTTCGAGGCAGGTTTTGATTTTACGCCATGAATTTTCAATATCGTTGTCAAGGCCGACCGAAAAACGAACCAGCCCTTCCGACAATCCCATTTCACGCTGGATATCTTCAGGTACTTCGGAAGAGGTGCTTTTGCCGGAGTTGCTGAACAGGGTTTTGAAATATCCAAGGCTTACAGCAAGGTAACCAACACCCGCTTTTTCCATCATCTCCATAAGCCGGGCAGCCCTTTCAGCGGTTTCCATATCGATGGCGATGAGTCCGCCGAAACCGAATCCCGGCTCCATCATTTTCTTCAATACCTTATGACCTTTATTTTCGGGCAGGCCGGGGTAGATGATCTTCACGCCGTTTTCCCTGAACCTTTCGGCGAGGTAAAGGGCATTCATACTGTGCTGTTTCATGCGAATGTGCAGCGTATGCAGGTTTTTCAGGATGCTTGAGGAACGCAGCGGATCGAGTGCGGGCCCCAGCAACATGGCGGTTCCGGCATTCACATCGCTCAGCGAATTGATGAATTCGGCGGATGCGCAGATAGCCCCGGCGACACAGTCGTTCTTCCCGTTGATGAATTTTGTCATGCTGTAAACCACGACATGGGCGCCGGCTTTATGGGGTGCCACGATCATGGGGGTGAAGGTGTTGTCAACCACCAGTTTTATGTTGTTTTCATTAGCGATGGCAGCCAGTGCAGGAATATCGGAGATCTCCAGCAGGGGGTTGGTCATGGTTTCAGTATAGATCATCTTGGTTTCGGGGCGGATGGCCTGTTTGACAAGTTCGAGATTCGTAATGTCGACAAAGGTTACATCAATATTGAACTTCTTCACATAATTAAATAAAAAGGCGAAAGTGCCCCCGTAGGTAGTCAGGCTGCACACGATATGATCGCCGCTGCTGCAGATCTGCAGGATCGAACAGGTGATGGCAGCCATTCCTGACGCAGTAACCCAGGCTGATTCAGTGCCTTCCATGGCAGCAAGCGCATCGGCCAGGTACTTGTTGGTAGGGTTCCAGTGACGCGAATAGAGAAAACACCCCTCGGCTTCGCCGTGAAATGTGTCCATCATCGTTTTGGCCTGCATAAAGGTAAAGGTGGCAGAATCGCACACCGAAGGATTGACATCGCCAAATTCACCGAATTGGAGCAGATCAAAAATTTTTGTTGAAGGATCGTTGTTCATGGTAGAAATTTCAGTTTAGCAGGTTATTTATTCCAGATGGTAAGTTGTCTGGCAAAATTACTTAATCATCAGTTGATATTAATATTTTATAACATATTATCATATTATTGATTGATATTTTTTATTTTTGAAAGTAATACCGGCATTTTTCAGATATAATGTAAACATTTCACCAATATTGACACCCATGAGCTTTAAAATTGACAGTCTGGACCGGAAGATACTCTCCTTCCTTACCAAAGACGCACGGATTCCATTCCTCGGGATTGCCAGGAAGTGCAATGTTTCAGGTGCTGCGGTCCACCAGCGGGTCAACCAGATGATCGCCGGGAAGGTGGTGTCGGGATCCCAGTTCAACGTGGATCCCAAGGGACTCGGTTACGGCACCTGCGCCTTTATCGGGCTTGTGATCAACCTGGTTTCCACGCGCACCCATGCAACGGTCTTCGGCAAGATCGTGCAGATCCCGGAGATCGTCGAATGTCACCATGTTTCAGGCAAATATTCCCTGCTTGTCAAGATCTACGCGAAGGACAATGAGCATCTGCGGAAACTTATCACCGACAAGATTCAGGCGATTCCTGAGGTCACCACCACCGAGACCTTCATCTCCCTGGAGACAGGGTTTCATAGGCAGCTCGAAGTTGAGTCCTAGCGCGGGGATTGCCTGGGTAATCAGTTTCTCAGGTAGGATGCACCATTCATATCGAGGATACAGCCGGTCATATATTCCATGCCGTCGGCGGCCAGCATCAGGATTGCCCTGCCGATCTCGGCCGGCGCTGCAACGCGGTTCAGCGGACTCTGGTTTTCTATTACCTTTCTGCTGTCGCCGGCCAGGTTTGCAGCCGTCATCTCAGTTTCAACATATCCGGGGGCAATGGTAAATACATAAATTTTATACTTTGCCAGGGCAACGGCCATGCTTTGACCGACTGAATTCAGCCCTGCCTTGCTGGCGCCATAAGCCCATGCAGCCGGCTCACCCCGGAATGCCCCGCGGGAGGTTACATTCACCACCCTGCCTCCCCCGGTCCTGATCATTTCCCTGGCTACCAGGTTCGATAATATCGCCGGACCTGTAAGATTTACACGGATTGTCTGCTCCCAGTTATCCAGGAAATCCTCCACAGGAATCCCCGTCATATCCCGTTCCATGAAAATACCGGCATTGTTCACCAGGATGTCAATCCTGCCATAGATCCGGATGATCTCTCCAACCATCTTCCGCAGTTCATCAGGATTTGCCAGATCTGCCAGGATATGGCTGTGCCCTTGCCCGGGCAGGGACCGTAACACTTCCAGGGCGGCCGATTCATCCTGCCGGCAATGTACCACGACGGTGGCTCCACTTTTTGCAAACAAAAGGGCAGTGGCCTTTCCGATGCCACGTGAAGCCCCGGTGATCAATACGATTTTTTCATTGAAGGTAAATTCCATAAGACGAGTTTGAATCTATCATGAGTTGAAAAATAAAAAAAAAGAGATAGCTGCAAATGCAAGCTACATGTATTGACCTAGTATCTCCTTCAGCCGGCTGTATTCCGAAACAACTGGAAATTCAGGGTAGTCGCTGATGACATTCTGGGGAGGCCTGAAAAGAATACCCACGTCGGCCTGTTTCAGCATGCTGATATCGTTATAGGAATCACCCATGGCGACAACCTGGTATTTCAGCCCCTGCAGGGCTTCCACGGTTTTCCGTTTCGGGTCGGGCTGACGGAGTCTGTAATCGATGATCCGGTTTGTTTCGTCCATCACCAGGGTGTGGCAAAACAATGTCGGTCTGCCCAGTTGCTTCATGAGCGGATCGGCAAACTGGATAAACGTGTCGGAAACCACGATCAGCTGGGTACGCTCCTTCACCCAGGCAATGAAATCCAAAGCCCCCGGCAAAGGTGCTATCCGCGCGATAACCTCCTGGATATCATGCAGTTTCAATCCATGATGATCGAGGATCTTCATCCTGCTTCTCATGAGCAGGTTGTAGTCGGGCTCATCGCGCGTGGTGCGACGGAGTTCGTCAATACCGGTCTTATCGGAAACATTGATCCACACTTCGGGAACAAAAACTCCTTCCAGATCTGAACAAAGTATATACATGCGAATGAACTTCTTTTAATGAATATTTATACTATTGATGGATCGTTATTATGCCAGAGAATTTGTTTATGGAATTTCTATTTTCAAGGCAATATAGTTGAAGGTTTATTACTGGTACAATTGTGATTAATCATAGTTCTCATGGTGAAATGATGCGTTTCAGGTACCCTTTATTTTCAGCAGGTATCCCCTGAAATCAGGGTAATGGTTTGGCAGGATGCTGTAGTTCTCTGTTTTATCGTCAATCCCCTCCAGGCTTGGGGGCAGCTGCGGAATAATGCCAAGAAGCCGTTGGATCTCATCCGGGAATTTAGCAGGATGGGCGGTTTCAAGGGAAACACACAGCTGGTTTTCATGGTCATAGGCCGGATATTCCCTGAGAAACGCCGCCAGTCCGGCCCAGCCAACCGCCCCGTGAGGTTCGAGCAGCAGGTGATCATCCCGGTAGGCCTGGCAGATGGTATCCCTGGTTTGCCGGTCGGTGATGCTGGTGGAATAAAGTTCACTCCTGAGCCTTTCCATATCCGCCATCCTGTGGATGATCCCGCCTTCGTCCATCATGCCACCATAGAGGTCGATCACACGGGCAAGGTTGCTGGGATGCCCCACATTCATAGCGCTGGAGATGCAGTTTCGCGAGGGCTCTGTTTTCCTGTATTTTCCGGAAGTAAGGAACCCCGGGAATTCATCATTTTCGTTGGTAGCGATAATAAGTTTTCTGACCGGCAATCCCATCCTCATGGCAAGGATCCCACCCATCATATCTCCGAAATTGCCGGAAGGGACCGAAAAGATGATCTTCTCCGGCTGGTTTTCCAGCCGCAGCCTGGCATAGGCATAGAAGTAATAGACAATCTGGGGCACCAGCCGCCCGATGTTGATCGAATTGGCCGACGACAATCCCAGGTGGTCAAGCGCGGGATCGGCAAAGGCCTGTTTCACCAGTGCCTGGCAGTCATCAAATTTGGCATCCAGGGCCAGAACCCTGACATTTTTCCCAAGGGTGGTCATCTGTTTGCGCTGCCTTTCTGTGACTTCCGACCGGGGAAAGAGTACGACAAGTTCAATATTTTCCAACCCGTAGAAGGCGCTGGCTACGGCACTTCCGGTATCCCCTGATGTTGCCGTAAGGATCAGCAGTTTTTTATTTTCTATTGCAAGAAAATGCTGCATCAGCCTTCCCATCATCCTGGCTGCAAAATCCTTGAAAGAGGCTGTCGGTCCCTGGTCCAGGCGCATCACATATCTCCGGCCGGCAACGTGCTCCAGCGGCACCGGGAAGTTGTAGGCCTCCCCGACAATACGGCGAAGCACCACGTCATCGATCTCGCCGGCAAGGAAGGGATGTGCGACTTCAAAGGCGATCTCCCCATAGCTTTTCCCGGTAAATCCAAGAATGGCCTCCCTCGGCAAGGCCGGTAGCGTTTCGGGCAGATAGAGCCCCTTGTCCGGTGCCTGGCCTTTGATCAGTGCATGACTGAAGGTAACCTTGTCGGAATTGTGGTTGGTGGAATAAAAGTGCATGAAGTATTAATTAACCATTTTCAAATATATGTGTTATTAAGATTTCCCGGGAATAAATTTCTTCCCTGTCAGTTTGTCGGTGGAAATTGCCCTGTTGAAAAGTTCTCTGTGACCTTTGGTTCGCTGTTCACCTTCTCGAATGCCTGCACCAGGCCGGCAATCTCTGTCATCCCAAATTTGCCGAAGAGGCTCCTCCAGCCGAGAAATCAGGTCCGGCAACCCTTACAGCTTTTCCGCCTGTCACCCCCAACGCCTGGTCCAGATCCCGGATGATGTCGTCGGGATGTTCAGCTCCAATGCTTAAGCGGATCATATTCCCGGGGATACAGGCCAGTTTCCTCCCCTCCTCCCCCTGCTGCGAATGGGTTGAAATTGCCGGGATAGTGGCCACCGACTTTATCCGGCCCAGGTCAGTCGCCCGCCATATTCTTTTAAAGGCATCAAATACATCATGTGTTTTCCTCACGCCCCCTCTGATCCTGAACGACATGAGGTGTCCGTAGCGATTCACACTGCTGCCATACTGGTCATCATGTTCCGAATCGACCAGGAAAAGGTAGCGCGAGGCCAGGTCATGGAGCGGGTTTTCCGCCAACCCGAGATATTCGACCTTTTCAACTTGTTTGTGTTGTTGCAGGAATTGCGCGACTTTCAGGGTACTCCTGCTCATCTGGTCCATGCGCATGCGCAGGGTGCGGATGTCGTTCAGCGCCAGCACGGCATTCATGGGAGAAATATTCGGCCCGTTATCGCGGTTAGGCAACAATTTCAGGTAGGTTGCAAAATCGGCTTTCAAGGGTGCATTGTTTATTTTTGAAACCAGGTTCTTCCTTGAAATGACCGCTCCGGCAATGCAAAACCCGCTGGTGGCAAGCGATTTGGTCACCGATTGCACGACAATGTCGGCCCCCTGCCCGATCGGCCTCAGCAAGGCCGGCGTAGCGACCGTTGAATCCACGATCAGGGGAATCCCGTATTTATGGGCCAGCTCAGCAACCTCCTTCAGGTCAAAGAAGGAGAGACATGGGTTGCTGGGCAACTCGCCGTAGAGAAAACGGGTGTTTTCATCAATCAGCGATTCCCATTCGGCAAGGTCGCCGGAATGCACTACCTTACGCCATTCCACCAATCGTTCCTGCTGTTTGCGTATCGAGAACTGCTGGAAAGTCCCCCCGTAAACCTGTGCCGTGGCTACAAAATTCACCGGAAGGCCAGGGTTGCCGGGATCTGCCGTAAGAAAAGGGTCTGTGGCACTCTGGATGGCCGACATGCCGGAAGAGGTGGCAATACAGGTGGTTTCAACATCCGAACCGTAACCCTCCAGCAGGGCAAGAACCCCTTCCAGGTAACAGATACTGGGATTCGCAATTCTGGAATAGCACCAGGCAGGGATCTGGTAGCCCAGGGCCGCCTCCATTTCAGCTGCATCACGGTAGGCCTGGGAGGTCGACATATAGATGGGTTCAATTATAGAACCCTGGTTAAAATCAAGCGCCTCCTGCATGGAATAGATGCCATGGGTGGCTATCGTATCAAATCGGCAGCATTTCATTTGCCGCCGATTTTCCTGCTGCCAATGGAGGGCTCGTTTGGCAGCCTGCAGGTATTGGTTCATTCCATTGGTCGGCATAACGAATGGTTTTACCAGGATCGGGAAGATGATGCAAATCAAAATTAATTATGATTACTCACAATTGTACCAGTAAGGAAAAACAGCAGCAATAACGACTCGTTCAAAAAGATCAAAACTGTTTCTCCTGTTTAATTTATACATAAATTCATCAATATAATTTTGCAAGT